>JACCDK010819362.1_pt1 | contig 28106 bp, 24 predicted proteins | sample 7445871 | NCBI WGS metagenome assembly JACCDK01 (sample SAMN15323436, study PRJNA562643) | freshwater metagenome | isolation source: river surface water | place: USA:Blue River Watershed | collected 2017-08-15 | reverse complement strand
GTTGAGCACCACGCTCATCCTGCCCGAACAGGACTCGGCGCTCAACGACCCAAGCGAGATCCGCCGTGCCTTGGAACACCAGATCGACGCGGTGCTGGATGCCGGTGCCTGCTCCTTGGAGCCGACCACGGTGATCGACCTGAGTGGCCCGGAGCCGGCGGTGCTGCGCGAAGGGGGTGGCGACCCTGCAGCCCTGGGGCTGATGGCGCCATCGGCTTAGACGCCTAGACGGCGGCGGTCACCACCACTTCAATCTTCCACTCGGGCCGTGCCAGATCGGCCTTCACCGTGGCCCGCGGTGGCGTGTGGCCCGGGACCACCCAGGCCTCCCACACGGCGTTCATGGCCGCAAAGTCGGCCAAGTCCTTGATGAAGATCTGGGCCCGCAGGATCTTGCTCTTGTCGCTGCCGGCACGGGCCAACAGCGCGTCGATGGCCTTGAGGACCTGCTGTGTTTGCCCGGTGATGTCTTGGCTGCCGTCTTCAGCCACCTGGCCGGCCAGGTACACCGTACCGTTGTGCACGGCCATTTCGCTCATGCGTGGGCCCACATCGAATCGCTGGATCATGTTGTTCCTTGTTGGGGTGGTTTGACTGGGGTGGTGCGCCTTAACGGCGCTCAGGACTTTTGCCCGATCTTGCCCTCGGTGCCGGCCAGCAGCTTGCGGATGTTGCCCTCATGGCGCCAGATCAGCAGCAGGCTCATGACGGCAATGGCCAGGGTGGCCGGACTGCCACCCCAGATGAGGGCGTGATAGAAGGGCGCGAAGGCGGCCGCCACCAAAGCGGCCAGTGAAGAGTAACGAAAGAAGTAGGCGATCAGCAGCCAGGACGCCAAGGTGGCTGCGCCCAGGATGGGGTTGAAGGCCAGGAGCACCCCAGCGGCCGTGGCCACGCCCTTGCCGCCCTGAAAGCGGAAGAAGACCGGCCACAGATGTCCCAGGAAGGCCGCCAAGCCGATGAGGGCCACGGTGCCTTCTTCCCAACCCAAGCGCGCCTGAAAGTGCACGGCCAGGGCCACCGGCACCAGCCCCTTGAGCGCATCGAGCACCAGGGTCAGGGCGGCCGCCTTCTTGTTTCCAGAGCGCAGCACGTTGGTGGCCCCCGGGTTGCCCGAGCCGTAGGTGCGCGGATCGTCCAGACCCATCAGGCGACTGACCAGGACGGCAAAGGACAGCGAGCCGATGAGGTAGGCCGCCAAAACGGCGCTGAGGGTTTGCAGGTTCTCCATCACCGCGAAGTGTAAACATGGGGCATCATGCGGGCATGACCGAACCCTTGATCACCGCTGTACCCACCCCCGGCACAGCGGTGGGGGACGCCTCCTGGCCTGCGCGTGCGCATGTGGAGTTGCACGAAGAACTGCACGCGCGACCGGCCATGCCGGCGCGTTCACCGGGCGTGGTGTCCTACTGGGCGCAGCACCAGATGGATCCGGCGCGTGCCCTGCATGCCCTGCACCAACTGTGTTCCACCATCGGGCACCCGACCCCCGATGCCGGTGCACGCCACTTCGTGGTGAAGTCTGAGGCCTTCGATCTGAAGTTTGAGCGGCACGGCGAGTTCATCAGCTGGCAGCTGTGCGCGGGCCTGGCCGCCCCCGATGCGGCCGACACGCCGGCGCTGCAGGCGGCACTGCTGGGCTCGCGCGCCATGGAGGCCTTGCCCGCCTCCTTCATTCGGGACATTGCAGACACGCCCATGCTGGCCGCTGCGCATGTGGTGATCCTCAAAGCCGACGAGGCGGGACTGGAGCGGTTCAGCCACATCCTGCACGCATCCATGCTGGGCGACTCTGGCGCAGCAGACGACTCGGCGGCCTTGCTGGCTGCGCGTGTATCCGACGGGCAAGCGGCGGTGATGACCGACCTGCGGCTGGGCCGCGACGGCTTCACCCGCTTCGTCTTGGCCGACATGGGGCTCACGCCGGACCGGCTGGCGCGTGACGTGCAACGGGTCTGTGAAATTGAGGCTTACCGCATGCTGGCCATGCTGGGATTCCCGGTGGCCCGAAACGAAGCGCAGTCCCTGAGCCAGATCGAAGCGCAGCTGCAGACCATCGTGGATGACATGGCCGGTGCACGGACCCTGGACGATGCAGCGGCCTTCGACTCCCTTCTGCGGCTGGCGGCTGAAATCGAGCACGGTGCTGCCCGAACGCGATACCGTTTGTCTGCGACACGGGCCTACCACCGCATCGTGTTGCAGCGCTTGTCAGACCTGCGGGAAGAGCGGCTGCTGGGCCTGCAGAAGTTGGCCGGTTTCTTCAACCGCCGCTTTGCGCCGGCCATGGCCCTGTGCGAAAGCACCGATGCACGCATCACGGACATCGCCGACCGGATCAACCGCGCCGTCGATCTGGCCCGGGTTCGGGTGGAGGCGCAGCGCGAGGCCAACAACCAGGAACTGTTCCGCTCGCTGGCCCACCGCCAGAAGCTGCAACTGCGCCTGCAGCAGACGGTGGAGGGCCTCTCGGTGGTGGCCATCAGCTACTACACCATCAGCATCGTGGCCTACGTGGCCAAGGCGATGAAGGGCGTGCACCTGTTTGGCAGCGTCACGCTGCAACCCGATGTGGTCACCGCGGTCGCCGTCTTGCCGGTCGTGGGCTTGGTGTACGCCCTGGTGCACCGTGTGCGCCAGCGCTTGGAGAAGTGAGCCGGCTCAAAGCTGCTCAAAGCAACTTCAGGCGGCTTGAGGTGGATCAAGGCCGCTGACGGCCTCGCCAGGCCACGGTGCCCGCCCGTGAGCACGCTCAGGGCCACGGGGCGGGCCTGGCCCCAGCATCCTGGGGCATGACACCCCCTTCTGACCCACACACCGTTCTGAACAAGACGGGCACGGCCCCGAGCGTGGCCCTGCACCACCGCATGCAACCCGCCCGCGTGCGGACGAACACGGTGCACGAAGGAGGGGATCGCAGTGCCTGGGCCCAGGCCCAGCGCCTGCTGGACCGAGCCGATGTCCGCATCAATGGCGACCGACCGTGGGACCTGCAGGTGCACCATCCCCAGACGTTTACCCGGGTGTTGGCGCAGGGCAGCCTGGGCCTGGGTGACAGCTATGTCGAGGGTTGGTGGGACTGCGCCCAGCTGGACGGTTTCTTCACCCGCATCCTGCGTGCGGGGTTGGATGCGGAGGTGGGTTGGCGTGCCCGAGCCTGGCCTTGGCTGCGCGCACGGTTGTGCAACCTGCAAAGCCGCTGGCGGGCTGCGGAGGTGGCACGTGTGCACTACGACCTGGATACCGAGCTGTTCGAGCGCATGTTGGGCCACACCATGGCCTACAGCTGCGGCTACTGGGCCAAGGCAGGCGATCTGGAGGAGGCGCAGCGGGACAAGCTGGACCTGGTGTGCCGAAAACTCGGCTTGGGCACGGGCATGACCCTGCTGGACATTGGCTGCGGCTGGGGCAGCCTGATGCGGCATGCCGCGGAGCACTACGGGGTACGCGTCACCGGGCTGACGATCTCCCGTGAGCAAGCCCGTTGGGTGCACGAGCGATTGAAGGGCCTGCCGGTTCAGGTGGAATGGGTGGACTACCGCCAGTTCAACCACGGCGGGAAGCAGCGCTTTGACCGGGTGGCCTCGGTGGGCATGTTCGAGCACGTGGGCCACAAGAACCATGGCGCCTTCTTCGAATTGATCGGACGCAGCTTGGCCCCACAGGGATGGGCCCTGCTGCACACCATTGGCAAGAACCGCGCCGGTGGCCCAACGGATGCGTGGATCGACCGTCGCATCTTTCCCAACGGCGCCTTGCCTTCGGCGGGCGAGCTGGCCCTGTCGGCCGAGCGCCACTTTGTGATCGAGGACTGGCACAACTTCGGCGCCGATTACGACCGCACGCTGATGGCCTGGTACGACCGGTTTGAGCAGGCTTGGCCCTCCTTGGCGCGCCGCCACGGGGAACGCTTTGGGCGCCTGTGGCGCTACTACCTGCTGAGCTGCGCTGGCACCTTCCGGGCGCGCAGCAACCAGCTCTGGCAGGTGGTGCTCTCACCCGGCGGGATTCACGGGGGCTATCGGCGCGTCAGTTGACAACGGCCCCCGACTCCTTCGCCTACTGCGCCAGCGGCGCGGTGATGGCCTCGATCCGCGCCACAAGCTCGGTGCTGAGCTTGGGCAACACCTCCAGCGCGCCCAGGTTGTCCTGCAACTGGCTCACCCGTGAAGCGCCCATGATCACGGTGGACACGCGCGGGTTGCGGGCTGCCCAGGCGATGGCCAACTGGGCCACGGAGCAGCCCAGCTCTCGGGCCAGGGGCTGCAGCTGCGCCACCGCCGCATTGCGTGCAGCATCGGTGAGCTTGGCCTGCATCCACGCCATGTCGGGCAGGGCGCCTCGGCTGCCCTCAGGAATGCCCTGGCTGTACTTGCCCGTGAGCAGGCCACTGGCCAAGGGGCTCCAGGTGGTCAGGCCCAGGCCGGTGTCCTGGTACAGCCGCGCATACTCCTGTTCCACCCGCTTGCGGCGGAACAGGTTGTATTCGGGCTGCTCCATCACAGGCTTGTGCCATCCGTGGCGGTCGCACAGTTCCCACGCCGCCCGAATGTCGGCTGCGCTCCATTCGCTGGTGCCCCAGTACAGCGCCTTGCCCTGAACGATGATGTCGTTCATGGCCCGCGCGGTCTCTTCAATTGGCGTGTTTGGATCGGGACGGTGGCAATAGACGAGATCGATGTGGTCCAGCCCGAAGCGCCGCAGGCTGCCATCCATGGCCTGCATCAGGTACTTGCGGTTGAGCGTGTCTTTGCGGTTGACGGCTTCTCCATCGCGGTCCAGGCCCCAGAAAAACTTGGTGCTCACGATGTAGTTCAGGCGCGGCCACTTCAATTGCTGCAGCGCCAGCCCCATCACCTCCTCGCTGCGCCCACCGGCATACACCTCGGCGTTGTCGAAGAAGTTCACCCCCGCGTCATGGGCGGCGGCCATCATCTCGACCGCTGCCGCCGCATCAACCTGGTTGTGATACGTGACCCAAGAACCCAAGGACAGCGCGCTGACGCGCAGGCCGCTGCGGCCCAATGAACGGTAGTGCATGGTGGACATGGTGTTGCGTGGAGAACAAGCGTGGAGTGGTTGCGTTGAAGCCCGGCTAGCTGCCGCGATTCTGCGACAAAGCACAGGACACAGCCTGTGCCCCCAGCACCTGGCTCAACACGGACGGCTCGATGCCCACCAAGAACCCGCGTCGCCCGCCGTTGATGAGGATGCGGGGGAGGTCGAAGATGGTGGCCTCAGCGTAGACCGGCACGGCCTTTCGAAAGCCAAAGGGCGACGTGCCCCCCACCAGATAGCCACTGTGGCGTTGGGCCACCTCCGGCTTGCAGGGCTCCACCGACTTGCATCCGATGGCACGGGCCAAGGCCTTGGTGCTGACGGTGCAGTCCCCGTGCATCAGCACCACCAGGGGCTGTGCCTGCTCGTCCTGCATGACCAGGGTCTTGATGACGGCGTGTTCGTCCCAGCCCAGTTGGCGGGCCGATTCAGCCGTTCCACCGTGTTCCAGGTACCCGTAGGCGTGCTCGGTATACGGTACCCCGTGGGCCTTGAGCCACTGGGTCGCCGGAGTTTCGCTGACGTGCTTGTCCTTCTTGGCCATGGCTGCCCTGCCCACCCGCTGGGATCACTGGGCCGGATCGCGGTGTTCCAGACGAATGCGGTCGATGGCCTCCAGCACCTCGGGCGAGAGCTCCACCGACCAGGCCTGCACGCACTGGTGCAGCTGTTCCAAGGTGCGCACCCCGATGATGGTGGAAGCCACGCGCCAATTGCGGTAGCAAAACGCCAGGGCCATCTCATAGGGCTTCAGGCCGTTCTCCCAGGCCACAGCGTTGTAGCGACGAGCAGCCGCCAGGGTTTCCAGGCGTGCCCAACGCTGCTTGCGCATGGTCTCGAAGCGGGACAAGCGCGGCGCATCATCCAGATCCGAAGGAATGATGCCGTGGTCGTCGTACTTGCCGGTGAGGGTGCCAAACCCCAAGGGCGAGTAGGCCAGCAAGGACACCTCGCTGCGGTGCATCACTTCATCCAATCCGTTGTCGACCACGCGGTTGACCAGGCAGTAGGGGTTCTGCACCGACTGCACCCGTGGCAGACCGTGCTCCTGCGCCAGGCGTAGAAATTCACTGAGGCCCCACGGGGTTTCGTTGGACAGACCGATGTGTCGCACCTTGCCGGCCTCCACCAGGTCTTGCAGGGCCCGCAGTTGGGCCTCGATGGAGGTCTGCGGCTTGTTCTTCGAGGGGTCGTAGTACAGCTGACCAAAGACCGGTGTGTTGCGGTTGGGCCAGTGGATCTGGTACAGGTCGATGACATCGGTCTTCAAGCGCTTGAGGCTGGCGTCGCAGGCCGCCTTGAAGTCTTCGGGCTTGAGGTCGGAGGATCCGTTGCGGATCCAGTCCATGTTGCGCGAGGGCCCTGCGATCTTGCTGGCCAACACCACCTTGTGCCGCGCACCGGGGCGTTGCTCAAACCAGTTGCCGATGATGGCCTCGGTTTTGCCAAAGCTTTCGCGGGTGGGCGGCACGGCGTACATCTCGGCGGTGTCCAGAAAGTTGATGCCCGCCTCCAGTGCCGCGTCCAGGATGCGGTGGGCTTCGGCTTCGTTGGTCTGTGCACCAAAGGTCATGGTGCCCAAACAAATGCGGGAGACCGCAAGGTCGCTGCGGCCCAGGTTGATCTTGTCCATGTTGAAGCTTGTTGGTTGGGTAAAAGGGGCTGGCTGGGCTTGTCCAGGGGTGTTGGGTTTCTCAGCGGTCGCCTGGCTGCGCCTGGCGGGCCCGCTCCTCTTCCTGCAGCCGCAGCAGGCGGCGCTGCACCTTGCCGGTGGTGGTCATGGGCAGGCTGTCGATGAATTCGATGTCCTTGGGGTACTCATACGGCGCCAGTTTGCCCCGCACATGGTGCTGCAGCGCCTGCACGAGTGCCGCACTGGGTGCATGGCCTGCTGCCAGCACGATGTAGGCCTTGACCACCGCGCCGCGCTGCGCATCCGGCTTGGGCACCACGGCTGCATTGGCCACCGCCGGGTGCTTGACGAGACAGTTCTCGATCTCGCTGGGGCCGATGCGGTAGCCGGCTGCCTTGAACATGTCGTCGCTGCGGCCTTGGTACCAGAGGTAGCCCTGCTCGTCCATGACTGCGGTGTCGCCGGTTCGGCACCAACTGTCCAAGGGGTCACCGGTGTACTTGTCGCGCGTGGCCTGCTCGCGCTTCCAATAGCCCAGGAAGAACACGGGGTCGGGCCGGCCGTGAATGTCGAGCCGGTGAACCGCCACATCACCTGGGGTCCCCCGCGGGCATTCATGGCCGTGCTCATCGATCACGGCGACCCGGTGGCCGGGGTAGGCACGGCCCATGCTGCCAGCACGTGCGGGCCAGCCGGCCTGTGCACGCCCCGACGCATCCAGGCTCAGGGTGCAGTTGCCCACGATGTAGTTGATTTCGGTCTGGCCGAACATCTCGTTGACCGTGACCCCCAATGCACGCTGGCACCAGTTGAACACGGCATCCCCCACGGCCTCGCCCGCACTCATGATGGCGCGCAGGTGCAGCTGGTAGTGCGCGCGGGGCTTGGGCTGTGCCTTCATCATGGCCTTGAGGGCCGTGGGGAACAGGAAGCTGTGGGTAACGCGGTGGCGCTGTAGGAGTTCGAAGGCGCGGTCAGCCGAGAAGCGCCCCTGGTAGCCCACGATCGTTTTGCCGAAGTACAGCGTGGGCAGCAGGGCATCCATGAGCCCACCCGTCCAGGCCCAGTCGGCCGGTGACCAGAACACTGGGGGCGGTTGATCGCCCGTCTGGGGGTCGGGTGCGACGTGTGGAAACCAGTTCTGGCTGCACACGAAGCCGCTGAGGTTGCCGATCAGCGCGCGGTGCGGAATCAGGGCGCCCTTCGGCGGGCCGGTGGTGCCACTCGTGTAGATGAGAACGGCAGCGTCGTCAGCCTTGGTCTTCACCGCGGCGTAGCGGTGCGGCTGCCCGGCCAAGGCGCTTTGCCAGGACAGCAGTGCGGCGGTGCAGCCGGGCGGCGGCGCAGCCCGCACAGCGCCTGCGGCAATCACCTGGCGAACCGTGGGGCACTGGGGCAGCACCCCCAGCAGCACCTCCAAGGACGTTTCATCTGCAATGGCGGCCACGGCTTCGGAGTCCTGCAGGCGGTACTCCAGCGCCTCTGGGCCAAACAGGATGGACAGCGGCATGGCCACGGCACCCATTTGGTACAGGGCCAGGTGCGCCACTGCGGTTTCGATGCGCTGCGGCAGGATCACCGCGACGCGGTCGCCACGCTGGACGCCGGCGGCGGCCAGGGCATGGCTGAGCCGGTTGGCCTGGGCCTGCAACTCGCCATAGGTGCACCGCGCCACAGGCCCGCCTTCAAAGGCCCGCTCCGTTTCTTGGATGATGGCCACGGCATCGGGCGACTGCTTCGCCCAGCGCCGGCCGCAGACCTCGGCGATGTTGAAGTAAGCCGGCACCTCCCAGTGAAACTGGCCGTGCAGGCTTGGGTACTGGTCGCCTTCGCGAAGCGCTGCGTTCATGAGGCCACGCCCCCCGCAGCGGCCAAGGTCTGCAAGCCGGGCCCGGTGACCCGGCAGATGCGCCAATCGGGCATCACGGTGGCCCCCAGCTTCTCATAGAAGGCAATGGCGTTGGCGTTCCAGTCGAGCACGCTCCACTCGAAGCGGCCGCATCCGCGGTCACGCGCAAGGCCCGCCAAGTGGACAAGCAGCGAGCGGCCGATGCCCTGACCCCGGTAGGCGGGCCGCACATAGAGGTCTTCCAGGTACAAGCCGGGTTGCCCCAAGAAGGTCGAGAAGTTGTGGAAGAAGAGGGCAAAGGCCACGATCTCGGTCCCCTGCTCGAACACCACACACTGTGCCGCTGGCTGTGGACCGAACAGGTGCTGCGCCAGCGATTGCGGCGTGACGCTGACCAGGTGGCTGAGCTGCTCAAACGCCGCGAGTTCTTGGATCAGCGCCACCAAGGTGGGCGCGTCGGCAGCTTGGGCGTTGCGAATGGGCATGGTGGGCCGATACGGGCGAACGTGATGAAGCCCCGATTCTGGCAAATGCCGCCCAAGCCCGTGCCTTAGCCCACCTCCAGCGGCAAGGGCGGTGCTGCCCGCAGCGCCTGCCAGTGCACCTGGGCCTGCGGCAGCAGCCACTGCACGCCGTAGCGCATGCGCTCCAGGCGAGCGCGGGCCTGGGTGTCTTCAGGCGCCTGTGCCAGCAGCTGCGCACAGGCACGGGCACTGGCTGTCCAGGCCCAGGCTTGGCACAGGTGCGCATAGGCCGCCAGCGCGTCGTCGCACAGGGCGAGCACGGCCTCGCGGCCTGAACGGGCGGCCACCTGCAGGCTGCGCAAGCCCTCTTGGGCGTGTTCGATCTGCTCGCGCAGGGCATTGGCCAGGTCCGGCACACCGGCGCCATGGGCCGCCTGTGCCTCGGCCTCGAACTCGGCCAACAGAACCTGTAGGGCACGCCCGTCATCGCCCAGCAGCTTGCGCTGCACCAGGTCGATGGCCTGAATCTCGTTGGTGCCCTCGTAGATCATGGCGATGCGGGCATCGCGCAGCGTTTGCTCCACTCCGGTCTCGCGCACATAGCCATAGCCACCGAAGACCTGCAGGGCTCGGTGAGCCCCCTCAAATCCCTGCTGCGTGCCGAAGGCTTTGACGATCGGGGTCAGCAGCGCTGCGATGGCCGACTGGCGGGCACGCTGCTCGGGGTGTTCATGGTGGGCGGCTTCATCCAAGGCCAGGGCCGCACGGTAGGCCAGGCAGCGCAGGGCTTCGGTGCTGGCCTGCAGGCGCAGCAGGGTGTGCCGCATGGCCGGGTGTTGGGCGATGGGCACACCGCCCTGTACACGGTCCTGCGCCTGGCGCAGCGCGTTCTGGGTGGCCATTTCCAAATGGCCCAGGCCCTGAAGGCCCACGTGCAGCCGCGCGCTGTTCATCATCAGGAACATGGCGGCCAGGCCGCGGTGGGGTTCACCCACCATCCAAGCGGTGGCACCGTCGTACTGCATGGAACAGGTGGCGCTGCCGTGGATACCCATCTTGTGTTCGATGCCCACGCAAGACATGCGGTTTCGAGCGCCATCGGGCAGGCGCTTGGGCACCAGGAACAGGCTGATGCCGCGGGTGCCCGGCGGTGCGTCGGGCGCGCGGGCCAACACCAGGTGCACGATGTTGTCGGTGAGGTCGTGCTCGCCGCCGCTGATGAAGACCTTGCTGCCGGTCACGCGCCAGCTGCCATCGGACTGGGGCTGCGCCTGCGTGCGCAGCGCACCCAAGTCGCTGCCCGCTTGGGGCTCGGTCAGGGCCATGGCCGCCAGGGTGCGGCCGGTGGCGATGTCGGCCAGGTAGCGCTGCTGAAGCGCCGGGCTGCCATGGGCCTTGAGGGTTTCATAGGCGCCATGCAAGAGGTCGGGGTACATGGTCCACCCGTGGTTGCAGGCGTTGAGCATCTCGCGCACGGCCGCATCCAGCAGCAGCGGCAAGCCCTGCCCTTCCCAGTCGGCAGAACACGGCAGTGCCGCCCAGCCACCGTCCACATAGGCTCGGTACGCCTGTGCAAAGCCATCAGGTGTGCGCACCTGCCCATCGGCGCTCAGCACACAGCCCTGCTGGTCGCCCCTCGCATTGAGCGGCAGCAGCACCCCGCTGGCAAAGTGGGCCGCCTCGTCCAGCACCGCCTCTGCGGTGTGGATGTCCAACTCCGACAAGCCCGGGCACGCCCGCCACGACTGCGGCGCGTGGAGCACACGCTCCATCACGAAGCGCATGTGGTGGGTGGGTGCCCGGTACCCGTACGGCATGTGCTTCAGTTCTCCAGTTTCCAGTCGCCGTTGACGACCTTCATGATGACCCCGGTATCGGGCCGGTATCCCCAGTGGTCATCGGGCTTGAAGTCGAGCACACCGTGCGTGACGGCCAGGGCCGGGGTGCTCTCCAAGGCCTCCTTGAGTGCCGCGCGGAACTCAGGCGTTCCGGGCTTGGCCTTCTTCAAGGCCACCGGAACCACACGCTCGAGCATCAGATAGACATCGAAGGAGTGGGCGGCGAACTGGTTGCGAGAGCCTGCGCCGTGGATCTTTTCGTACTCGGCGTTGAAGCGCATGCCCAAAGCCTTGCTGGGGTGTGAATCGGGCAGCTGCTCGGCCACCACCACCGGGCCAGCCGTCACAAAGGTCCCCTCCACCGCCTTGCCGCCCACGCGCATCAGGTCGCGGGTGGCCGCTGCATGGGTCTGGTAGAACTTGCCCTTGTAGCCGCGCTCGATGACACCCAGCTGCGGCATGGCTGCGCCGGAACCGGAGGCCACCACGATCACCGCATCCGGGTTGGCTGCCGCAATTTTCAAGGCCTGCGCGGTCACACTGGTGTCGGCTCGTGCAAAGCGCTCGGTGGCCAAAAGCCGGATGCCGGCCTTCTCCAGCAAAGGCAGCAGCGCCTGCAACCACAGTTCGCCATAGGCGTCGGTGTAGCCGATGAAGCCCACCGACTTCACGCCGTTCTTGACCATGTGGTTGACCATGGCGTTGGCCATGACGCCATTGCTCTGGGGCATGCGAAAGCTCCAGGCGTCTTGCCCGGGCGGCAGGCCGATGGGCGACAAGGCCAGCTGAGGGGTCTTGCTCTCGAGGGCCACGGCCGCCACCGCAATGCCCACCGGCGTGGCACCCGAGCCCACCAGCAGGTCGACCTTGTTTTCCGTGACGAAGCGGCGCGCATTCTGCGTGCCCTTGGTGGGATCGGTGGCGTCATCCAGGATCATCACGTTGAGCTTCTCGCCGGCCACCGAGGCGGGCCACATCTTGACCCCATTGCTCATGGGAATGCCCAGGCCCGACGCCGGGCCCGTCATGGGAACGATCACGCCAACGGTGATGTCGGCCCATGCCGAACCCAAACCAGCGGCCAGCAGCGAAGCCGCCACCAAGGTCTTCTTGATCAATTGCTTCATCATGGTCTCCTCTTGTTGTCTGGATACGCTGCCGGCCCAGCGCTGGCGCTGGGGTGCAGCGCGGGTGAAGAAGGCGAACGGCCGGAGTTCGCGACGAACCTTGCGGCGCCAACGGTGGCACCCGCGTGAAACCAAGCGCCTGCACTCATGACGCCGCGCCCGGGTTTTCGATGAGCAGGGCGATGCCCTGCCCGCCACCAATGCAGGCCGAGGCCACGCCCCAGCGGGCCCCAATGGCCTGCAACTGGCGGGAAACGGTGATGGTCAGCCGCACACCGGTAGCAGCCAGTGGATGGCCCAGGGCAATGGCGCCACCGTGCACATTCAGACGGTCCTGGGGCAGGTTCAAGGCACGCGAAACCGCCAAGGTCTGCGCGCCTTGCGCCTCGTTGATTTCAAAGCGGGCGACGTCGTCCATCGACAGGCCTGCGCCTTGCAGCAGGCGCTGGATGGCCGGCGCTGGGCCGATGCCCATGACCTCGGGCGGCACGCCCACCACCGCCGCAGCCGCCACACGCCCCAGGGGCTTGCGCCCGGTTCGTTGTTGCCAAGCCTGCGCCACATCGGCACGGGCCACCACGGCGGCGGCCGCGGCATCGGTAAGGGCCGAACTGTTGCCCCCGGTTTGCACTCCTTCAGGGAACACCGTGCGCAGGCCCGACAGCACCTCCACCGTGGTGGGGCGCGGATGCGTGTCGCGATCGGCGCGCTTGTGTTTGCCCGAGAGCCTGAGCCTTCGCGGCTTGTAGCCCGGCAACTCGAACACCGCGTCCTCGACGGGCGCAATCTCACCCTGCAGCCACCCGCTGTCCTGCGCGGCCAGCGCGCGCGCGAAGGACTGCGCGGCAAAGGCGTCGACTTCCGAACGGCTGATGCCGTATTGCTTGGCCAGGTTCTCGGCCGTCATGATCATGGAGACCGCCGCTGGGTCGTTCAGCGCTTCCCACATGTAGTCCTTGAAGGCCACGGGCGCGCCCAGCCGGAAGCCACCGCGGTGGTCGAACGCGGCGATGGGGTTGCGGGTCATGGATTCGGTGCCCACCACCAGGGCTGCGCTGGCACCACCGGTGGCCATTTGTTCGGCCGCCTGGCGAAACAGCTCAAAGCCGGTGCCGCAGATGCGCTGCACCATCAGCGCCGAGACGTGGACCGGCACGCCCGCATACAGGCCAATGTGGCGCGGCACGTAAAACTGGTCGAACCCGCCCGGGGCCATGTTGCCGGCCAACACAGAGTCAATGTCAGCGGGTGACACCTCGCTGCGCTGCAGAACGGCGCGTGCGGCGGCAATGCCCAGGTCGATGGGGTTGGCATCGGCAAAGGCGCCCATGTAGTCGACCATCGGCGTGCGCACGCCATCCAGAATAAAGACGCCTTCGAAGCGTTGAAACAGGCCCGTGCTCATGTGGAGGTGTACAGGTTGGAAGCCAGGCTCATCCGATGAGCCCAGCGGTCGGTGATGGGAAGGCAGCCGTCACGTGAGCGTCACCACGCCCGGCCCGCCCGCATACAGGGCCAGCACCTGCTCGGCCCGGCGGGTGAGCACCGCGCGTTGGTTGATGTAGCCCTTGTCGGTGATCTCGCCACCATCGGCGCTGGGGGGGTCGGCCAGCACCAGCAGCCTCATGGGCACCTGGGAGGAGCCCCCACCCTCGGCCTTCAGGGCCTGAAGCGCCGCTTTGAGGTGTCCCTGCAACGCCGCCGGCGGCAGCGCTGCGGCCTGTGCACTCGGGAAGATCAGGGCGCCCACTTCGTCGCGGTCGTGTCCGGTGATGACCGCGTCCTGCGCCCAAGGCGACAGGGCCGACACCAACTTGAGCCTCAAGGTGCCCACCGACACCCAGGTGCCGGTGGTGAGTTTGAAGTCCTCGGCCACCCGGCCGTTGAAGATGATGCCCTTTTCCGGATGCGCTTCATCCACCAGCATTCCCGCATCGCCAATGCAGTAGTAGCCCTCTTCGTCGAAGGCCTGAGCGGTGAGTTCGGGGGCGTTGCGGTAGCCCGGGAACACATTGATGCCGCGCACCCGCATCTCCAACTTGCCACCGTTGGGGACGAACTTGAGGTCCACCCCCGGCAGTGGGATGCCGATGTTGCCGGCGCGCTCCAGGCGGAAATGCGCCAGGGTGATGGCCGGTGCGGTTTCGGTAGCCCCCCAGGAGGTGGTGAGCCATACCTCCTGGCCACGCACCTGGCGCGACAGGGCCTGCAGGCGATCCCAGGTGGCCTGTGGCATGCCCGCACCTGCGTAGAAGACCATTCGCAGCCGGCTGAAGAAGGCACGGGCGGCTTGTGGATTGGCCTCCAGCAAGGGCAGGATCAGATCGAGCCCACGCGGCACGTTGAAGTAGAGCGTGGGCTGCCACTTCACGAGGTTGGCCAGGGACTTTTCCACCAGGCCCGGTGCTGGGCGGCCCTCATCGATGACCAAGGTGCCGCCGTTGCGCATCACGATGTGCAGGTTGTGGTTGCCGCCGAAGGTGTGGCTCCACGGCAACCAGTCCACCACCACCGGCTTCTCATGCGCCAGGAAGCGCCAGGCACTGGCCAGCATTTCCTGGTTGGCACACAGCATGCGATGCGTGTTGATCACCACCTTGGGCGAACCGGTGGACCCCGAGGTCAACAGGTACTTGGCCACGGTGTCGGGTGTGATGCGTTCAAAGGCCCGCATCACCGCGGGCGTCTCCGGCGTGGCAGCCAGGGACTCGAAGGCCAGCGCACCGGGCACTTCAGCCGCACCGCGGCTGAGCATCACGGGCATGTTCAACCCCGCGGCCTGGGCGGCGCGAATCGCAGGCCCGTAGACCTGCGCGTTGTCGGCGTACACCAGGGCCGGCTTGAGGGTCTTGAGGATCTGGGTGACCTTGCCGTGGTCGTGGGTGAGTCGGCTGTAGGCGCTGGACACCGTACACACGGCCCGGCCCACCTGCAAACACGCCAGCATCAAGAGCAGGTGGTGCAGGGAGTTGTCCGACAGCACCACCACCGGGTCGCCGGCTGGCAAGTCCAGGTCCAACAGGCCCTGCGCCAAGCGCCCCACCTGCTGACGGGCCTGCGCCCACGTGAGCTCGTGCCAGCTGTCGGCCGATGCCCGCTCGGCAAAGGCCACGGCATCGGGCGTGCGCTGCGCCCAGTCTTCAAGCCACTGGCCCACGCAGCGCACCGGCTCGGGCAAGGCGTGGGGCGATCGCAGCACGAAGGAGCCGTCGGCGCGGCGTTCACACACCGTGGCTGGCGGCCGCAGGTCGATGGGGTCGTCGAATGCTCGTTGCACGCTCAGCCGTCCTCCCGATGACAGGCAGCCCGCAGGGCGCATGCCATTCCGTACAGTTGTGTATGTTTGAATCTGAATCTTAAGTACGTATCTTTCCTGAACTATTCGGGTTTTCTCTGACTTCCGTACAGATGTGTATGGAAGCATGATCCCCCACGTGACCAGCACCAAGCCCCGCTCGACCAAGCCCGCTCGCGGCACCTGCACCCCGGAAACCTGGGTCGAGGCCGCCACGGAAGTCCTGGTCGATCAGGGCATCGACCGGGTGCGGGTGGACGTGCTGGCCCAGGAACTGGGCATGACCCGCGGCAGCTTCTATTGGCACTTCAAGGACCGGGAAGAACTGCTGCGCCGGGTGCTGCAGGCCTGGCGCAACAGCGCCACCGAAGCCCTGACGCAGCGGCTGGAGCGCGCCCACACCGACCCGCGTGAGCAGCTGCAGGACCTGGTGAGCCTGCCCTGGCGCGGCCGAGCCGCTGTGCGCGCCGCGCGCATCGAGCTGGCCATTCGCGCTTGGGGCCGCCGCGACGAGATGGCCGCGCAGGTGGTGCGGGAAGCCGATGAAAGCCGCCTGGGCTACATCGCGCAGGTGTTCTCGGCGCTGGGCTTTGGCGTCATGGACGCCCGCCGACGGGCCTTCATTCTGTACAGCTCGTTGCTGGGCGATTCCCTGCTGGGCGAACTCAGCGAGCATGCGGCGCTGGCACAGCGGCGTGCGCGGCTGGAGCTGATCGAGAGGCTGTTCACTGCAACGCTAGGATGCGCGGATGAACGAACACCCGAGCACGCCAGCGCCGACGCCTGAAGCCCCCGCGACAACACCCTACTGCCCACGGCGCGAGAGCCGAAGCCTGCACCTGCCCATTCGGGGCGTGAACTACCACGTGCGGCTGTGGGGCGACCCCAGCCGGTGCAGCGCCGATCGGCCGGCACTGGTCTTGGTACACGGCTGGATGGACGTGGCCGCTTCCTGGCAGTTCCTCGTGGATGCCCTGGAGCAGGACCGCTTCATCGTGGCCCCGGACTGGCGTGGCTTTGGCCACAGCCGCGTGCCTGCACACACCGACTGCTACTGGTTCCCCGACTACCTGGCCGACCTGGAGGCCCTGCTGCGCGCACCGGAAGTCGGCTGGCCGGCCTTGCCCCATATCGACCTCCTGGGCCACAGCATGGGCGGCAACGTGGTGATGATGTATGCCGGCGTGCGCCCATCCCGCATCCGCCGGCTGATCAACCTGGAAGGCTTCGGCCTGCCCGAACGGCCGGCCGATCAAGCACCGACCCAGTATGCGAAGTGGCTGGATGAATTGACGGTGCCGCAGGAGCTGCGACCCTACGACAGTGCACAGGGCGTGGCCCGGCGCTTGATGAAGAACAACCCGCGCTTGAGTCCCGACAAGGCCGCTTGGCTGGCGGAGCACTGGGCCGAGCCGGACCCTCAAGGCCGCTGGAACATCTTGGGCGACCCGGCGCACAAACGCGTGAACCCCACGCTGTACCGCGTGGGCGAGGTGCTGGCCTGCTGGAAGCGCATCAGCGCGCCGGTGATGTCGGTGGTGGGCCGCCAGACCGATTTGGCCCAGTGGTGGGGCGACCGCTACAGCCTGGGCCAGTACCAGGAGCGGCTGCAGGTGGTGCCCCAGGTGCGCAGCGAGTGGATCGAGGACTGCGGCCACATGCTGCACCACGACCAACCCGAGGTCTTGGCGCGCTTGATCGAGTCGTTTTTGGACTGAGGCAGCGCATCGGCGCTGCGCCGGTGTTCAGGCCGGCTGTACCTGCAGCGCGCAGCGCTGCGGCCACACACTCTTGGGCTGCTCGCGCGAAGCGTCCAGGCAGCCCCCTTCGGCGTACACACCCTGCGGGTCGCGCAGGCGCATCATGCGCTGCAGCACGCGGGTACGCGCCGCCGCGTCGGCTTGGGTCGCGGCCACGCAGGCCTCCACACGGGCCTCGTCCATCTGCCATTCCTGGCGCTCGTCCTGGTAGGCGCCATCACGCCAGTGGAAGATCTCGATGCACTTGTCTTCCAGGGTGTAGGGCTGTTCATGCTTCCAGAAGTTGCTGAACAAGCCGCCCCCCATGTAGATCACCCAGGATCCCTCGTAGCCCAGCGCGTCTGACGAGCGCTCGTCGGGGTTGCGGAACCACAGGCGGTCCCCGGGCACGAAGTAGCGCGCCGGCACCGGGCTGTCGTGTGAGCCGAATTCGTCGAGGAAGACATCGTGGAACTCGCGCGAACGGATGGCGCGACGGCGGCAGCGCGCCTCCAACTGCGCCAACTGGGCGGGGTTCACCTGTTCGAGCTCCTCGGACAAGCCCAACAAGATCACATACTCGCTGGCCCGGTAGCAAGAAAAATCGTAGAGCTGCCCTGTCACCGAGGGCTGGGTGGCCGCACGCAAGGCATCGGACAGGGACTGGCCGGGCTGCAAGAGGAAGCCCGCTTCCTCGTCGTAGGTCCAGTACTGGTCGGGGCGCTCTGCGGCCAGGGTCTTGAAGGCCACCGCGGTGCGCGCGGCGGCACGGCAAATGCGCCGCTGCACCCGCACGTGGGACGCGAAGGCGCCCAGGCTCTCGAATGTGAACACCTGGGGGCCGCCCAACAGTGCCACGGCAATCTCGCGTTCCAGCGCTTGGTCGAGGTCGTGCACCACGGGGTCCAGGGCCTGGCGCAGGTTCAGGGTGTCGTGGCCCGGCATGAGGGCTTCGCGCGCCTCGGCGCGCAGCACCAGGCTGGTGGAGCCCTGCGGCCCGGGCAATTCATGCCAGAGCCGGTGGGACAGGCCCAGCACACCCTCGAGGTAGTCGGCCACTGCGCGTGAAGCGGATGCGTCCGGGCGCGCCAAACGCACCCCGGTGTTCATCCTCACGCCTGCGATCAGGCATCCCATGTCCATCGACCACTCCTCCTGACCCCCCGCGGCGCGCCCTTGCGCCCGCGTGGCCTGCTGCGAAACCCATGCTACGGGGCATGCGTCCATTCGTGCGCCGGGGAAAACCCAAGGGCCAGCCGCCCTTTGTACAGCCGAGCGTGCGAAAATCGCGGGTTTCCCCCAACGGCGCCGGACTGCAGCCCCATCATGGACATCGAACAAATCAACGCCATCGGCAACGCCTTGGTTGACCTCTCCGAACGAACCGAACAGCTTCGGGGGTATCTTTGACTACGACCGCAAAGCCCTGCGCCTAAACGAGGTCAACGCCGCCCTGGAAAACCCAGCCGTTTGGAACGAACCCAAGCGTGCCCAGGAATTGGGCCGCGAGAAAAAGTCGCTGGAGACGGTGGTCGAGACCATCAACCACCTCTCGCAGAACCTGCGCGACAACACCGAGCTCTTTGAAATGAGCAAGGAAGAGGCCGACCTCGATGGCCTCAAGGCCATCTCGGACGAAACCGAAAAGCTGCGTGAGACCGTGGAACAGCTCGAGTTCCGCCGCATGTTTGCCAACCAGGCCGACCCCCTGAACTGCTTCATCGACATCCAGGCCGGCGCCGGCGGCACCGAAGCCTGTGACTGGGCCTCCATGCTGCTGCGCCAGTACCTGAAGTACTGTGAGCGCAAGGGCTTCAAGGCCGAGGTGATGGAGGAAACCGAAGGGGACGTGGCCGGCATCCGCAGCGCCACCATCAAGGTCGAAGGCGACTATGCCTACGGCCATCTGCGCACCGAGACCGGTGTGCACCGCCTCGTGCGCAAGAGCCCCTTCGATTCGGCTGGTGGGCGCCACACCTCGTTTGCCTCGCTGTTTGTCTACCCCGAAGTGGACGACTCCATCGAAATCGAGATCAACCCCGCCGATGTGCGCACCGACACCTTCCGCGCCAGCGGCGCAGGCGGCCAGCACATCAACAAGACCGATTCGGCCGTGCGCCTCACGCACATCCCCACCGGCATCGTGGTGCAGTGCCAAAACGACCGGTCGCAGCACCGCAACCGTGACGAGGCCTGGGCGATGCTGCGATCGCGCCTGTATGAGCACGAGATGCGCAAGCAGCGCGAAGAGCAGCAAAAGCTCGAGGACAGCAAGACCGACGTGGGCTGGGGCCACCAGATCCGCAGCTACGTGCTGGACCAAAGCCGCATCAAGGACCTGCGCACCAGCGTGGAAATCTCCAACACGCAAAAGGTGTTGGACGGCGACCTGGACAGCTTCATCACGGCCAGCCTGAAGCAAGGCCTGTAAATTTTTCGGAGACTCTCATGCGCGAAGGCACCGCTCCCATCACCGTCAACCGACTGGACTACCGCGAACCCGACTACTGGATTCGCAGCGTGGACCTCACGTTTGACCTCGACCCGGCCAAGACCATCGTCGCCAGCAAGCTCGAGATCGAGCGCAACGCAGCTGGCGACACCGCCCCCGCCCTGCGCCTGCACGGCGAAGACCTCAACCTGCTGCGGGTGCTGGCCAACGGCGAGAGCGTGAGCTTTCGCCACGAGGACGGCATGCTCGTGATCGACACGCCCCCCAGCGTGGCCAAGGGCGAGCGCTTCACGCTGGAAATCCGCAACACGGTGGCGCCGGAGAAGAACACGCAGTTGAGCGGCCTGTACACCTCGGGTGGTGGCTTCTTCACCCAATGCGAGGCCGAAGGGTTTCGCCGCATCACCTATTTCCTGGACCGCCCCGATGTGATGGCTGTCTACACCGTCACGCTGCGCGCGAACAAGGCCTTGCTGCCGGTGCTGCTGTCCAACGGCAATCTGGTGGAGCAAGGCGAGCTGGACAACGGCCGCCACTACGCCAAGTGGCATGACCCCTTCCCCAAGCCCAGCTACCTGTTCGCACTGGTGGCGGCCGACCTGGTGTGCCGCGAGCAGCACGTGCGTACCCGGGCCGGCAAAGACCACCTGCTGCAGGTTTACGTGCGCCGGGGTGACCTGGAGAAGACCGAACATGCGATGAACTCGCTGGTGGCCTCGCTCATCTGGGACGAGCAGCGCTTTGGCCTGCCGCTGGACCTGGAGCGCTTCATGATCGTCGCCGTGGGCGACTTCAACATGGGCGCCATGGAGAACAAGGGCCTGAACATCTTCAACACGAAGTTTGTCCTGGCCAGCCCCGCCACCGCCACCGACACCGACTTCTTCAACATCGAGCGCGTGGTCGCGCACGAGTACTTCCACAACTGGACCGGCAACCGCATCACCTGCCGCGACTGGTTCCAGCTGTCGCTCAAGGAAGGCCTGACGGTGTTCCGCGACCAGGAATTCAGCATGGACATGGCCGGCAGCACCAGCGCCCGAGCCGTGTGCCGCATTGGCGACGTGCGTGCCTTGCGTGAAGCGCAGTTCCCGGAAGATGCCGGCCCCATGGCACACCCGGTGCGCCCCGACCAGTACCAGGCCATCGACAACTTCTACACGCCCACGGTCTACAACAAGGGTGCTGAGGTGGTGCGCATGATGCAGACCCTGGTGGGCCGTGAGGGCTTTGCCCGCGGCATGACCGAGTACTTCAAGCGCCACGACGGGCAGGCGGTCACCTGCGACGACTTCGCGCAGGCCGTGGCCGATGCCAACCCGGGCAGTGAATTGAGCGCCCGCCTGGAGACCTTCAAGCGCTGGTACGCACAGGCCGGCACGCCCCGGGTTCAGGCCCAGGGTCAGTACGACGCCGCCGCTCAGCGCTACACCCTCACCTTGAGCCAAAGCTGCCCCGCCACACCGGGCCAAGACCACAAGCAGCCCTTCGTGATTCCGGTGGCCATGGGCCTGGTGGGCCGCGATGGCACCGCCCTGCCCCTGCGGCTTGAAGGCGATGCAGCCGACCGTGGCCTGGAAACGGTGCTGGTGCTGGACCAGGCGCAAGCCCACTACACCTTCACCGGGGTGTTGCAGGAACCGGTGCCTTCGCTGATGCGCGGCCTTTCGGCGCCCGTGGTGCTGGAGGATGGCCTTACCCAGGCCGAGCTGTTGGTGCTGCTGGCACACGACACCGACGCCTTCAACCGCTGGGAAGCCGGGCAGCGCCTGATGATGGCGCAACTGCTGCCGGCCATCGCCGAAGGCCGCGAAGTGGCCTTGGGTGCCGACTTCCTGCAAGCCCTGCGCAGCCTGCTGCGACACCCCCAGCTGGACCCTGCGTTCAAGGAACTGGCCCTGCAGGTGCCCTCCGAGAAGCTGCTGTACGAGCAACTCCAGACCGTCAACCCCGAGCACGTCAGCCGCGCACGCGAGTCCATGCTCAACCAGCTGGCCTCGGCGCTGCACGACGACTGGGCCGCCACCTATCAGGCCATGCAGCACCGGGAAGGCTACCGCCCCGATGCGCGGCAAAGCGGCCAACGCGCCCTGGCCAACCTGGCCCTGTACATGCTGGTGCGCCACGCCGGCACCACCGGCGACCGCCTGTGGCCCGGGCGTGCCTATCAACAGGTAAAGGACGCCACCAACATGACCGAACGCATGGGTGCCCTGGTGGCCCTGGTGCACGGCCATGCTGAGCTGGCCGATGCGGCGCTGGCCCACTTCCATGCGCGCTTCTCAGACGAAGCCCTCGTGATCGACAAGTGGTTCAGCGTGCAGGCCACGGCACCCGAGCGCGATGGCCGCGTCTTCGAACGGGTCAAGGCCCTGCTGCAGCACCCGGACTACTCGGCCCGCAACCCCAATCGCGCCCGCAGCCTGGTGGCGTCCTACGCCATGGCCAACCCCGGCGCCTTCCATCGCAGCGACGCGGCCGGCTACGTGTTCTGGGCAGACCGCGTCACCGAGTTCGACAGCTTCAACCCGCAACTGGCTTCGCGCATCGCACGCGTGATGGAGCGTTGGCAGCCCCTGGCCGAGCCCTGGCGCAGTGCCGCGCGGGAAGCCTTGTCGCGGGTGGCCGCGCGAAGCGAGCTCAGCGCGGATGTGCGCGAGATCGTCTCGCGTGCGCTGGGAGGGAACTGAGCCATGAGCAAGCGCGTCAGCCTGACCCAGTACCTGGTGGAGCAGCAACGCCACCAGGGCAACATTCCCGGACAGTTGCGGCTGCTGATCGAAGTGGTGGCCCGCGCTTGCAAAACCATCGCCATTTCGGTCAACAAAGGCCCGCTGGGCGAAGTGCTGGGCAGTGCCGGCAGCCAGAACATCCAAGGAGAGGTTCAGAAGAAGCTGGACATCATCTCCAACGAGGTGCTGATTGAGGCCAACCAGTGGGGCGGCCACTTGGCGGCCATGGCCAGCGAGGAAATGGACAGCATCCACCCCGTGCCCGACCGTTATCCCCAGGGCGAGTACCTGTTGCTGTTCGACCCCTTGGACGGCTCATCCAACATCGATGTGAACGTGAGCATCGGCACCATCTTCTCGGTGCTGCGCAAGATGAGCGACCACGAAAGCATTGCCGAGCGCGACTTCCTTCAGCCGGGCTCGCGCCAGGCGGCTGCGGGCTACTGTGTGTACGGGCCGCAGACCACCCTGGTGCTCACCGTGGGCAATGGTGTGGCGATGTTCACGCGCGACCGCGAACTGGGATCCTGGGTGTTGACGCTAGAGCATGTGCAGCCTCCGGCTGACACGCAGGAGTTCGCCATCAACATGAGCAACATGCGCCACTGGGCGCCACCGGTGAAGCGCTACATCGACGAGTGCCTGGCCGGCGAGGAAGGCCCCCGCGGCAAGAACTTCAACATGCGCTGGATCGCCTCCATGGTGGCCGATGTGCACCGCATCCTCACCCGCGGCGGCATCTTCATGTACCCATGGGACAAGCGCGAGCCCGACAAGCCGGGCAAGCTTCGCCTGATGTATGAGGCCAATCCCATGGCCTTCATCGTGGAGCAAGCCGGCGGCGCGGCCACCAATGGGCAGCAGCGCATCCTGGACATGCAGCCCACCAAGCTGCACGAGCGCGTGAGCGTGATCTTGGGCTCGAAGAACGAGGTCGAGCGGGTGACGGGGTATCACGCGCAGGCGTGATGGCCTGCGGCAAGACCGCAGACCGCGGGCCTAGGCCTGCGGCTTGAGCCGCTGGGCCACTGGCCGGCCCCGCAGGCGTTCGGCCTGCGGCACGCCACTGCCCAGCAGGGGCCGCAGGTAATCCACGAAAGCGGGTGTGACGTCGTTGCCCGCGTCGCTGATGAAGGCGGCATCCATCACCCGCGTCTTGGCCGCCACCACCTCCAGGCCCTGCAGGGCGTACTCGCTCACATAGCCAGGCGCTGTGGCATCCCGCCGAATGGCCACTGAGCCGTTGGCGCCGTGCTTGATGGCCATGCGAACCGCGACCGCCCCCACGTCACGTGCCTCGCGGGCATCCACGTCGCTCACACACCCCAAGAAGCTGCGCTGCAGGTAACCGAAGGTGTCACCGCGCACGCGCTTGATGCCCAGACGGGCCTTGATCTCCTCACACAAGAGATCGGCCAGCGCTCCGCTGCCCGAGAGCTGCACATTGCCGTGCGCGTCGCGTTCAGCCGTGCCCCCCTTGCGTTGCGCCAGTTGCGCCATGATGGGCTGCCCGCTGGCGTCGTGTATGCCCTCGCTGACCGCCACCACGCAGCGGCCCAGGCGTTCGTGGGTTCGCTTCACGTCCGCCAAGAATCGATCAATGTCGAACACCCGCTCAGGCAAATAGATGAGGTGCGGGCCATCGTCCACACCCTGGCGGGCCAGGGCGGAAGCGGCCGTCAAGAACCCTGCATGGCGGCCCATCACCACCGCCACATACACGCCGGGCAAGGCGGCGTTGTCCAAGTCTGCACCCGCGAAGGCTTGCGCCACGAACTTGGCCGCCGATGGAAAGCCCGGTGTGTGGTCGTTGCCCATCAGGTCGTTGTCGATGGTCTTGGGGATGTGGATGCCCGACAGCGCATGGCCCGCGCGCTGGGCTTGTTCCATCAGGATGCGCACCGTGTCGGAAGAATCGTTGCCGCCGATGTAGAAGAAGTGGGTGATGCCGTGCGCCTTGATCACCTCCAGCATCTGCAGACAGTAGGCGGCATCGGGCTTGTCGCGGGTGGATCCCAAGGCCGAAGCCGGACTGGCTGCCACGCGCTCAAGGTGGTTGATGTCTTCGCCCGTGAGGTCGATGAAGTCCTCCTGCAACACACCGCGAACCCCATGGCGTGCGCCGTACACCGCCTGTACCTGCGGGAAGGCCCGCGCGGCCAACACCGCGCCCACCAGCGATTGGTTGATCACGGCGGTGGGGCCGCCCCCTTGGGCAACGAGCACCTTGATCTGCGACATACGGCCGGCTCCTGAAGACGGTGGCGGGGTAGGTGGTGTTGCGCTACTCTAAACGCTTACCGCGGCCTAGAATCAGGCGATTCGGTAGACGCAAACGGGTTTGCAGTGTGCAAATCACCCGGAAAGCACGCAGAAGGTACGCTGAAGGAGCCGGCACCATGTCCATCCAAAAAATCCACCACGTGGCCTACCGCTGCAAGGACGCACGTGAAACCGTGCTGTGGTACCGCCAACACCTGGGCATGGACTTCGTGCTGGCCATCGCCGAGGACCAGGTGCCCTCCACCAAGGCGCCAGACCCTTACATGCATGTGTTCCTGGATGCCGGCAATGGCAATGTGCTGGCCTTCTTCGAACTGCCCCATTCACCGGAAATGGGCCGCGACCCCAACACGCCGAATTGGGTGCAACACATCGCCTTGAAGGTGGGCTCCATGGAGGAACTGCAGTCCCGCAAAGCCCAGCTTGAAGCTGCCGGCATCGAGGTGATCGGCCCCACCAACCACACCTTGTTTCAGAGCATCTACTTCTTCGACCCCAATGGCCACCGCCTGGAGCTGGCCTGCGACACCAGCACCCCCGACATGCTGCGGCGGCTTGATGAAGTGAAGTGGGCCATGTTGGATGAATGGGCCCAGACCAAACGCGCGCCACGCCATGCCGCGTGGATGCATGAGCATTGACACCACCCACGGGAGCGCCACATGAACCGAACGCTCGAAGCAGCCCCACCTGCACGCCGCACGACCACCGCATCCGCAAACACCCGCCGCTTGGGTTCAGGGCCACGCCGTCAGGTGCTGTCTGGTCTGCTGACGGCCGTTGCCTGCACCGCGGCAGCGCTGTTCTGTGGGCCACAGGCGGCACTGGCCCAGCCGGCCACCGCACGCATCCTGGTGGGTTTTCCGGCTGGGGGCGGCACGGACGCCATCGCTCGGCTGCTGGCCGAGCGGCTCAAGGAGGAACTGGGCCAGCCGGTCATCGTGGAGAACAAGCCCGGTGCCGGCGGGCAGTTGGCGGCGCAGGCGCTCAAGGCCGCGCCCGCCGACGGGTCGACGGTGATGCTGTCCCACGACCACACGGTGAGCATCATTCCCCTGACCATTCGCAACCCCGGTTTCGACCCGTCCAAGGATTTCGTGGCTGTGGCAGGCTTGGGCACCTTCGTGAACGCCTTGGCCCTGTCCACACGCGCGGGAAGCGCGGGTGGTTTTCAAGACTACTTGGGATCGGTTCGGGCAGCCGGTGGGAAAGGGGCCGTTGGTGTTCCCGCGCCGGCATCACTGCCTGAGTTTTCCGTGAAGGCACTGGCTGATCGCTACAAGCTGGACCTGGTGCCGGTGCCCTACCGTGGCAGCGCGCCCATGATTGGCGATTTGTTGGGCGGACAGATCATCGCCGGCACGGGCTCGATTCCCGATTTCATTGAACACCACAAGGCCGGGCGCCTGAAGGTGGTGGCGGTGATGGGCAGCCAGCGCGACAAAACCATGCCCGAGGTGCCCACCTTCGCGGAGCTGGGCGTCAAGGGCTTCGAAGAGGTGCCCTACTACGGGCTCTTCGCGCCAGCGGGCACCCCGCGCGCGGCCCTGGACAAGTGGTCTCAGGCCCTGGCCCGCGTGCTGGCCCGCCCCGACATCCAGGAGCGCTTAAGCGCCATGGGCATCACCGTGGGCCATATGAGCGGCGAACAGTTGGCCCAGCGCGAACGCGCTTACGCGTTGGCCTGGGCACAGGTGATCAAGGCCAGCGGCTTTGTGCCGCAGTGATCAGTCGGCCTTGATGTCGTTGTCCTTCACCACCTTGGCCCAGGTGGTGATCTGGCCTTCAATGAAGGTGCGAGCCGAGTCGGCTGACCCGCCGCGCACTTCAATGCCCTGACCCGCCAAGCGCGCGCCTACATCGGGCTGGCGCAGCACGGCGTTGATGGCCTCGTTCATCTGCTTCAACACCGCAGCGGGCACGCGCGCGGGCGCCACCACGGCCCACCAGGCCGGCGCATCGAAACCGGCAAAGCCGCTCTCGGCCACGGTGGGCACTTGGGGCAGCGCGGCCACGCGCTGGCTGGTGGTCACGGCCAGCGGACGCAGCTTGCCGGAATCCATGTGCGGCTTGAGCAAGAACACCGAGCCGATGCTCAAGGGCACATGACCGGCCACCGCATCGTTCATCAAAGGGCCGCCACCTCGATAAGGCACGTGCTGGAAATTCAAGTTGTTGGCGCGGCCCAGGAGCGAGACCGCCAGGTGGCCCAAACTGCCGTTGCCGATGGTGCCGTAGGGCACGCCGGTGCGGGTGCGCGCAGCGGCCACTGCATCGCCAAAGGTCTTGTAGGGCGAATCCACGTGGGCGGCCACCACCATCGCACTGGTGCCGATGATGGCCACCGAGGCCAGATCCTTGCGGGTGTCGAAGGGCATGGCCGGCTGCAGGGCGGGGTTCACCGCGTGCGTGTCGAACACCACGGCAAAGGTGTAACCATCAGGCTCGGCCTTGGCCACCTGCCCGGTGCCGATGGAGCCCGAAGCACCGCCCCGGTTGTCCACCACCACCGTCTGGCCCAAGTGCTGTTGCAACGCGGGTTGAAGAATGCGGGCCACCTGATCCACCGAGCCCCCCGGGGGGAACACCGCCACCAGCTTGATGGGCTGGGCTTTGGGCCAGGCCACGGCCTGCGCCCAAGCCGACGGCGAGCCCAGCGCCAAGGGCGCCAGCACCGCAGCCGCAGCCAGGGCTGCTACGGCACGGGCCGCCAGCGCGCGGTGTGTGGCCCACGCCCCTCGGGAGACACGCATCGCGTCAAAAGCCATGGTCAGGCCCTGCATTGATTGAGCAGGGAAGCGGGACTGCACAAGGCGGGTGGGTGTGTTCATGCTCCGAGTTTGGCGCAGCGCGCTGGCTTGGGGTTGGGTGGTTTAGCAGGGCCAGGGGTCTTTGGCGGGCGGCGCCTGCCATACTGTTCGGCCCTGCCACCTGCACGCCCGAGCCCATGGCCCGCCTGCCCTACGCCCGTCTGGACACGCCCGAGATCGCCCCTTTGGTGCAGCGCATCACGGCCGAACGCGGCAGCGTGCTGCACCTGTACCAGATGCTGCTGCACAGCCCGCCCCTGGCCGAAGGTTGGCTGGCGTTTCTCACGGCGGTACGCCAAAAGCTGGACCTGCCCGGCGACTTGCGCGAGTTGGTCATCATGCGGGTGGCACACCTGAATGGCGCGCCCTATGAAGCCGCGCAACACGTGCCCCACGCCCTGAAGGAAGGCGTGAGCCAGACCCAGTTGGACGACTTGGCCGATTGGGCCGCCTCGGCCCACTACAGCACCCGCCAGCGCCAGGTTTTGGCCCTGTGCGATGCCATCACGCGAGACATCCACTTCGACCCCAACTTGCTGGAGGCGGTGAAGCAGGACTTGGGCGAGCGGCAGGCGGTGGAGTTGGTGGCCACGGTGGCGGCCTACAACATGGTCTCCCGCTTCCTGGAGGCCTTGGCCATCCACAAAGACGACCCGCGGTAGCCCAGGGCCCGGGTGTTACACTAGAGGGCTTAGGCCGGTGTAGCTCAGTTGGTAGAGCAGCGCATTCGTAATGCGAAGGTCGGGAGTTCGACTCTCTTCACCGGCACCAATGAAAACGGGTGTTAGCAGGTAAGTAGCCGCTAACACCCGTTTGCTTTTTG
>JACCDK010915122.1_pt1 | contig 28118 bp, 29 predicted proteins | sample 7445871 | NCBI WGS metagenome assembly JACCDK01 (sample SAMN15323436, study PRJNA562643) | freshwater metagenome | isolation source: river surface water | place: USA:Blue River Watershed | collected 2017-08-15 | reverse complement strand
GGGATTGCCGTACGTTATGCCTGTGCGAGGAATAGTCCTTCGCACTAAAGGAGAGAGTAATGCGCAGTTCTAACCCAGTCCTTTCAGGCCGTGGTTTCGCTCGTATCAACCCACAGGTCTTTAATCAGCCTCAAACTTTTGGGCAGCCACAGGGCGATCTCGGTGCACCAAGCACCATTGAAAATCGTCCATCTGCTGCACCTATGTCTATCGAGGATGTTGTCCTCAAGAGTGCAGGGCTCTTTGGAGTTCTCGCAGTCGTGGGCTTTTTTGCATGGCAGATTGCAAATCCAGCGCTAGCCCTTGTTGGCCTTATTGCTGGACTTGGCCTTGCCCTTGTGAATTCATTTTCACAGAAGGTTCGACCTGCACTAGTTATTGCATATGCAGCAGCGCAAGGTCTTGCACTAGGAACGATTAGCCAGGTTTACGAATCTGCCTACGATGGAATCGTCACACAGGCGATCATCGCAACTGGTTGTGCATTTGCAGGAGTTCTCGCTGCATATAGCACTGGCAAGATCCGTGTAACACCAAAGTTCACACGTATCCTTATGGGATCACTCATTGGATATCTCGTCTTTAGCCTTGTAACTATCTTTACAGGTCGCCCATCAGGTGGAATCGGAACGCTGATTTCAGTAGGAGCTGTTGTTCTTGCATCACTCTTCATCGTGATGGACCTCGATCAAATCCAGAAGGCAGTTGCTGCAAAGGTTCCTCATCAAGAGTCTTGGCGCATGGCATTTGGCCTGATGGTCACATTGGTCTGGCTCTACCTTGAGGTATTGAGACTCATCTCAATCCTTCGTGGTGATGACTAAATAGTCCTTGTAAAAAGCCCGGTTCACAGCAATGTGGACCGGGCTTTTTCATGCTTTGACCAATCTTTAGACGCGACATTGACTTAATTCAGGCCTTAACAAGTAAAGGTATTCCTACCATTGCTCCATAAGGCATATGCCTTCATAGGAGACGGAGCTGGATATGAAGCTTAAATTAAATGAACTGATTGCGACGATTTTATTGGGCCTAGGCGCCCTCTTCTCACTCTTCTCGATTGGCCAGTTATTTAATCAAGCTGGAAACTTCATCGGAGATCTCTTCGATGGATATGCGGACTTTCCATACTTCGTCTATTTCGCAGGAACCGCATCTGGAATCCTGATGACTCCCATTGCAATTGTTGCAGTGATTCTTATATTCGTTAAGAAGACGAAGTTTGCAATGTTTGCTGCAGTACTCAGCCTCGTGCTCTGGTTCCTTGCTGCTGCACTTCGATTCTTAGCCTATGTGTTTAGCGGCTTTGATGACCTCTTCCGAGTTTTTGTTACGTTCTTCTTCCATACAGGAGACCAAATGGAAGAGGGCATAAACTTCCTCACGGGCGTACCGCTTTTCATCCTCTTCTTGGGAGCCTCCGCACTTCTATTTCTCGGTGAGCACCCAAACAAGATTTCAGCTCTAGCTCCAATGGCTGCAACACTTTCCAAGCCACTTCAGGGTGGATCTTCACATCAGCAGTATGTGCAACCTCAGCAGCCTCAATACAGTGCGCCTGCGCAAACTCAACCTCGCTACCTTCCACCTCAGCAAGCTGCTCCAGCTGCTGCCGGAATGAAGAAGTGTCCTGAGTGTGCTGAGTTGATTCAGCCAGAAGCGATCAAGTGCCGCTTCTGTAACTACCGCTTCGCTTAAATCTCTCGCAACTGAAAGTTCTACTCGCGTATCCCTAGGTTGACCCGAGTTACACGAGTAGCCTTTCCCCATGAGAGTCTGCGTCCCACGAGAGATCCGAGAGGGCGAGAAGCGTGTAGCCCTCGTCCCTGATGTCATTTCGAAGCTGACAAAACTGGGCTACGAAGTCGAGATTGAAAGTGGCGCTGGTCGCCACTCGCAAGCATCAGATGAGCAATACATCGCTGCCGGTGCAAAGATTGCATCCAACGGCTTCTTAGCTAGCGCAGATGTTCTGCTCTCTGTGCAACCTCTGACAGCTGCGCAGATGTCGCAATTGAAAAAAGGCGCAGTAACAATCTCCTTTCTCTCACCAACGAATGCAGCAGATTCGATTGATGCCGCCGCCGCTGCAGGTGTTACTGCCTTCTCACTCGAGCTTGTGCCCCGAATTTCACGTGCGCAATCAATGGATGCACTCTCTTCACAGGCACTCTGTGCAGGTTATCGAGCAGCACTTGTGGGTGCAGAGCTTTCACCACGTTTCTTCCCACTCTTAATGACTGCCGCAGGAACGGTGACACCAGCTCAAGTCTTAGTACTTGGCGCAGGTGTTGCAGGTTTGCAAGCGATTGCAACTGCTCGTCGACTCGGTGCAGTGGTATCGGCATACGATGTGCGACCAGCATCGGCAGATGAAGTTCGCTCAATGGGTGCAACATTTATTCAACTAGAACTCGAAGCACTTGAAGGTGCTGGTGGTTATGCACGCGAGATGACAGAAGAGCGTGCTGCTAAGCAACGTGAGTTACTGACTCCCTACATTGCAAAGTCACACGTAGTCATTACAACTGCTGCAGTTCCTGGACGCGCTGCCCCACGCCTGATGACACAGGCGATGGTTGATGCGATGGAGCCAGGGACAATTATTGTTGATCTTGCCGCTGAGACCGGAGGAAATGTCGAAGGTTCTAAGCCTGGTGAAATCATTGAAACCGCTGGGGGAGTGCGCATTTGGGGCGGTAAAGATGTGCCAAGCCAACTGCCTTTCCATGCATCCAGTCTGTATTCGCGTAACGTGGTCAACCTTCTGACTCTGATGACCATAGCTGCTGCACCAGCGCGAGATGAGAAGCCTGCAGTTGAGCTAGCTCTTAATATCAATTTCGAAGATGAAATCATCGATGGCGCAGCTGTTACACATAACGGATCTCGACGAACACCAGAAGCAGCAAAGGCGGTGAAGTAATGGAAGCAACAGCGGTAATCTCGATCTTTGTACTCTCTGTCTTCGTAGGTTTTGAAGTTGTCTCAAAGGTCTCTTCAACACTTCATACACCTCTGATGTCAGGTGCTAATGCAATTCATGGTGTCATCCTTGTCGGTGCAATCATCGTTGCAGATGCTGCCAATACCAACCTTGAACTTGGTCTTGCTGTTGCTGCAATCATCTTGGCGACAATTAACGTCGTTGGTGGATTTGTAGTTACCGACCGCATGCTCGAAATGTTTAAGCCTAAGAAAGGCGGTGAGCAGAAGTGAGAGATTTAGCTTTTAGCCTCATTGGCCTCACAGCAGGTGTCCTCTTTATCTTGGCGCTTAAAGGTCTTTCTCATCCAAAGACTGCTCGCCGCGGCAATCTCTTAGGCGCACTCGGTGCCTTTATTGCAATTGGTCTGGTCTTCTTCCAGCTTGAAGAGATTGAGAACCTTTGGTGGATTCTTGGAGCTATTGGATTTGGTCTAGCTGTGGGAGTGCCCGCTGCTCGTAAAGTGCAGATGACCAATATGCCTCAGCTCGTTGCTCTCTTTAACGGAGTAGGCGGAGGCGCTGCAGCTCTTGTGGCAATCGTTGAGTACCTCAAGCACAGCCAAGAGATGTCAGTAGCATTCCTGATCTTTACCGTCTTCACCGTAATCATCGGATGTGTCTCCTTTAGCGGCTCTATCGTCACATTCCTCAAGTTACAAGAGCTCATGACTACCCGCCCCGTTGTATTTCCAGGTGGGCGTTTCCTTATTGCCGCTAACTTGGCCGGTGTATTGGCGGTATCTATCTGGGTTGTGGCAGAGCTTGGCACCAATCCATTACTGATTCTTGCCGGTCTATCACTGCTCTTTGGAGTTCTCTTCGTTCTTCCTGTGGGCGGGGCAGATGTGCCAATCGTTATCTCACTGCTTAACGCTTTCACAGGTTTAACAGTTGCAGCCAGTGGATATGTTCTGGATTCAACTCTGCTCATCATTGCTGGAACCTTGGTCGGTGCATCAGGAACAATCTTGACCCGTCTTATGGCAGAGGCGATGGGACGTTCTCTCTTTGGCACTTTATTTGGTGCATTTACCGCAAAGCCTCAAGATGTTGCAGCAGCTGGTGAAGAACGTCCAGTGAAATCTGGATCACCTGAAGATGTTGCAATCTTGCTTAACTATGCACGTCGTGTAGTGATTGTTCCTGGCTTTGGTTTGGCTGTCGCCCAAGCACAGCACACAGTGCGAGAGATGGCAGATCTTTTGATCTCCAAGGGAATCGATGTCGCATACGGCATCCACCCCGTTGCAGGTCGTATGCCAGGACATATGAATGTGCTCTTGGCCGAGGCGAATGTTCCTTACGAACAACTTGCCGAGATGGAAGATGTGAATCCCACCTTTGGGCAGACAGATGTTGCGATTGTTATTGGTGCAAACGATGTTGTAAACCCTGCAGCAGAGAACACACCAGGTTGTCCGATCTATGGAATGCCAATTCTTAAGGTGGCAGATTCAGCCAACATCATCTTCTTGAAGCGCTCGATGCGCCCAGGTTTTGCTGGCATTGAAAATGAACTTCTCTATGACCCAAAGACAACACTGCTCTTTGGTGATGCAAAGGCATCACTTACAAAGGTAGTTAGCGCTCTTAAAGGCCTTTAACGAGTAGTTGTTCTCTTCACAACCCAGATCATGAGTGGCTGTGAAGTGACGACAGTAAAGTTGTTATTTGTCGGAGTTAGCTGTGCTGTGAGAAATTGCCGTCCAGTGCGCACTGGCTTCCATGTGCAGGTTGCGCTGACGTTGGGATAGCTACCCGTGGTTGGCCGAGAAAGACATGTGGCAATACGTTTTCCGTCGATAAAGAAGCGGACTCTTCCTGCGACATTCAATGTCACTGTTGCTGTGAGATTGACTCCCTTTGTGGCAGTTCCACTAATTGAGGGGAGAGCTACCGTGCTCGCTTCGCTGAGATCAAGAACTGTAATTGTCACCGTCTGAGAATCGCTATAAATCCCATCAGAGACCCACGTCACCACAATGTATGTGTTATTTGCATCGGCATCCGTGGGGGCTTCAAAATCGGGTGCAGGAGAAAATGAGAGAGTGCCACTGGCGCTGATTGAGAAGTCACCAGCATCTGTTCCAGTCAGTGAATACGTCAGAGTGGCACCAGCATCTGGGTCGGTAGCGGTAAGTGAGTAAAGCCCAGCAACATTTTCATTGGATGAGTAGCTCGCACTAGCCGCACTAGAGAATGCGCCGATTGTTGGTGGATTGTTATAGGTATATCTGATGACAACCAGGCCAGATCCACCAGATCCACCAGTTGTGGCAAGCCCACTGCAATCTGCGCCTCCGCCTCCGCGGTTAGCGGGAGCATCACATGCTGCACTACCTGGAGTGGCGCCACCAGATGAAGCGGTTCCCATATCTCCAGTTCCAGCCCAACCTGCTCCACCGCTTCCATACATCACATTGGTTCCTAGAGTGATGATGTCAGAGTTAACACCGGCACCACCGTTCTTTCCTGATCCGCCAGCACCGGCTCCACCACCGCCACCTGCCTGGCAATTTCCTACAGTGCACCCGGATCCACCATTAGCGGTTCCGATACCACCAGGGTTTCCATTTCCGCTGACACCTCCGACAGCGCCAGAGTTATTCAAGACTGCGTTAAGAGATGCCTTTCCACCTCGAGCAATGAGAGTTCCTAGAACGGAAGATGCTCCATCAGCGCCGCCACCTTGCGCACAATCACCGCGACGACCCGTTGCAGCAGCGACTGTGATGGTTACATCAGTGTTTGCGCTAAAGCTGCGACCGGTGCCAGTTAATACTTCTCCACCGCCACCACCTTGGCCCCAGTAATAACTGCAGTAGCCACGAGTTCCACTTCCTCCAGCACCGACAACTAGGTAGCGAGCAGAGATCGCGTACAACGGTGTCCACGTCAGAGTTGTCGCTGCAGTAAATTGAACAACACAATCATTGCCAACTTTTGTGACGGTGACACCAGTTGCATCAGAGACAGTTTGAGTGCAAAGGCCCGCCGTGTCTCCAGCTGCTGTGACTATTGCGGCATATGAAGGTGAAATTACGAGGGTGGAGAAGAGAGCGCTAATAGCCAGCGCCAGAGTCCATCTCCCCTTCAATTGCATGGGGTGATTGTAAGTCCTAGCCGTGCTTGCGCTGAAGGTGGGCCGTTCTTAGCGGCTAGTAGAGCGCTTGAGAACCCATATCTCACTTCGTGCTGAAGTCACCGATGTAAATGTGCTGGAGGTTGGCGTCAAAGTAGCTGTGAGGAAGTTGCGCCCAGTTACAGCTGGCTTCCAATTACAGGTAGCTGAGATGTTGGGGTAGCTACCAGTTGTAGAGACGGATAAACAGTTCGCAATGCGTTTTCCATTTATAAAGAAGCGAACCTTACCGGCGGCATTCACATTTGTAACAAGTGAAATTGAAACACCTTTATATGCAGATCCAGTGACAGTTGGCCCTGAAGCGCTACCTGATTCATTGACATTGGTAACAGTGATTGTCACTGTCTGAGAGTCACTGAGAGTTCCATCGGAAACCCATGTAACAACAAGATAGGTGTTGTTTGTATCGGCATCAATAGGGCCTTCAAAATCAGGAGCTGAGACAAAGGAGAGAACCCCACTTGCACTGATCCTAAAGTCAGCAGCATCTGTGCCGGTTAAGGAATAGGTAAATGCAGTTCCGGCATCCACATCAGTTGCGGTAACGGTATAGAGAGAGGAGATGTTCTCTGCAGAGTTCAAACTGCCTGAATCGGCACTTGCGAATGCAGTGATAGTCGGGGTCTCATTCACATTTGTAATAGTTACCGAAACCGTTTGACTTGCCGCGTTGGTGGATGCATCCGTGGCGGTAATCACCACGACGTAGGTATTGCTACTTAATGTGCTTTCTGGAGTTTCAAAATCTCGCGCAGAGATAGTCAAGACATTACTTGTGAGAGTAAAGCGAGAATTATCGGCACCTGATTTAGACCATGTCACTGTTTCATTGGCAGTAAAGGAGAAGACTGATGTTGAGTTTTCTGGAATTGATATTGAGCTCGTTGAACCGGTAGCAGAGCCTGGTCCTGTGATCACTGGGGCTGTGGCATCAGGGGTATAGCGAATAATGACAACGCCACTTCCGCCATGGCCACCGCGATTTCGTTCACCATCGCTAGTGGTATTTGGAGAACCAGTACATCCATCTCCATATGCGGTTCCACCACCGCCTCCACCACCAAAGCCCGCTTTTCCTTGAAAACCAATTGTTGAACCGACATAGAGACCAGATGCACAGGTAGCAATCAAACTTTCAGATCCACCATTGACTCCCACGTAGCTCCAAGTGACTGTTGTGCCACGTGCACGCTGCGCAGCACCGGCACCACCTCCACCGCTTCCGCCATTGGCGGGTCCAACGTCATAAGAGTTAGTGCCATTGGAGTGAGATCCGATTCCACCTCCGCCACCTCCGCCATAGGAGTATGTCGTTCCCGTAATGTCGGATGTAAATCCATTTGCACCAGCACCGGCGGCGGAAGTTCCATAGTATTGAGTCGACGGGCCAGCTCCACCATTGCCGCCCGTTAAGGCAGTTGCCCCAGCTGGTGCAGATGCAGACCCTGCGCTGCCACCTAAACGTGTATCCCAACCACCACCGATGCTTCCGCCATTTGCAGTCCATTCAAAGGTGCCATCGTTATTGGTATCGAGTCGTGATTGACCACCGTTGGATTGTGAATCTGCATTACCACCTGTGCCCACGACAACATTTGCAGTAACACCAGATGTGATTGGAAGTGATGGATGCGCAAGACCGCCTCCGCCTCCGCCTCCGCCTCCACCATCTAGTCGGCCCGCAGCTCCACCTCCGACGAGTAAGAACCTCACAGTTGAATATCCAGTTGCGGGAGTCCAGGTTGAGTTGCCATAAAAGTAGAGAAGGCAGTCGCTTCCAGTGACAGCTACAGTCACATTTGCTGGAGTTCCAAAAGTGTCTCGGCAGGCAGCTGTTGTAATTGATGCAGCAGCACTTGGTGCGAATGTAGGTTGAAGCACGCCTGCTAGCAAGGTAAGTGCCAGCGATGAGAATCCAATTCTCCGGCCTGAGCGCATGGCCAGATTATAGTCAGGCAGCGTGGTTTACTGAATTGCGGGTCTCAGGAATACGCGTAGTGATCAAGAAAATCACCAGAATCAAGAGTGTACTCACGGCAAACGCCGGCCTGTAATCCCCGGTGATATCTGTCATCGCCCCTAGAAATATCGGGGCAATCATTGCTGCAAAGTCACCAGACATCTGCATCACTGCGATGACCTGCCCACCCTTTCCTTTAAGGACATCTCCAACGAGGCTTCCTGGAATCGTCGAAAGATATGCCCCAGCGATTCCTGAAAAGAGCATCGCAGGAAAGAAGATCCAAGATTGGAAGGTAACTAACAAGAGAAAAGTAGAGAAGGCAAGTGCTGCGGTTCCAATCATCGCAACATAGCGACGACCTTTCTCATCTGATAATCGACCTGCACGAAGTAAAAGTGCGCCATTAGCAATTGAGGCGATTGTAAATCCAATACCCATATATGTTGTCGACACATCCATCTCTTCAACCATAAAGAGAGGCAAGATTGAACGTCCCATACCAAAGAGAATCCAACCGGTGGCAAAAGAGATGGAGAGAGCGATCCAGTAAGGCTTTAACTTAAACGCCTCACGCAGTGAAGTGTTACCGCCCTTATCTTTACTCTCTGGCTTTGCAGCAAGTGCTGAGTTGCGCAGTAAGAATCCGGCGGAGATGCTCGAGATTGTCAGAAGGACGGCATAGATAGCTAGAGGTGCTCTCAGTGAGAAAGCAGATAGTGCACCACCGACAACCGGACCGCCCACCATTCCGATAAGGAATGAGCCGTTATATAGGGATTGTGCACGTCCACGTTGATTATCTGCCGTTGCCCGAAGCAAGATAGAACCAGCTGCAACAGAGAACATCGATGAGCCCAGTCCACCAGCGGCGCGAAATATAAGTAGCTGCTCATAGCTCTGAGATGCAGCAGCTGCTGCTGATGAGATAGCAACAAAGCCAATGCCGGTTGTGTAGACAAAGCGTTCACCAAAATGATCAACCAATTTTCCAGAGACAAGTCCACTTGCAAATCGTGCAAATGCGAAGGCAGAGAGAATTGAACCAACCTGTGCTGTATTCACACCAAAATCTCGTGCAAAGAGCGGCAAGGTTGGAGCGATGATTCCGAAACCGACTGCTACAAAGAATGAGGCAAAGATAAGAACCCCAACTTCGCGTGGAAATTCGCGAAGGGGGTTCCTCTCTTTAAGTGATGTGAAAATTATCCCAGAGCCTCGCCTGCAGATTCATTGCGAGCAGCTGCATAATCTTCAGATGTTCGAAGTGGAGTCTCGCGCAAGAAAAGGGCGAGGAAGAAACCAATTGCTACAACTGGCGCCGCCACTAAGAAGACAACATGGAAAGAGTTAACAAATGCATCAAGTGCTGCATTCTGCGCCTGTGGTGGAAGCTGTGCGATCACACCGGTGTTTTGAGTGATGGCATCGATTGCTTTATCATCGAGGGCTGAAGCAACTCCTGGATCTACAGCCGCTAACTCATCACGGCCCAGAATCAGATAATGGCCGAGGCGATTGGAGAGAACTGCGCCAAAGAGTGCGGTTCCAAAGACTGAACCCAGTGAACGGAAGAAGGTATTTGAGCTCGTTGCAACGCCCATATCCTTGAATTCAACTGAGTTTTGAAGGGCAATCACGATGGTCTGCATTGATAGACCAAGGCCGGCTCCGACCATGATTGCATAGATAGAGATCTCCCAATATGGAGTATCAATCTCTAGGCGATACATAGCAAGAATTCCCAAAGTCATCATCGCTGTACCCATTATTGGGAACTTCTTATATCGACCATGCTTGGTAATCAACTTACCGCTCAAGATTGAAGTTGAAACGATACCAAGCATGAGAGGGATTAATTTCAGTCCTGCATCAGTTGCTGAGTATCCCTTTACAACTTGCAGATAGAGAGGAAGCATCACAATCGCACCGAACATTCCGGCTCCGATGATTGCACCCAAAATAGATGTGAGAGTAAATGTGTGGTTCCTAAAAAGTGAGAGAGGAATGATTGGCTCTTTTGCTCTTCCTTCCCACCAGATGAAGACAACTGTCAAAAGTAATCCAATTACTAGATAAGTCAGCGTGTGAGTATCTGACCAACCATCTTGTGGGCCATAGACGGCTACTGCAAGCAGAGTTGTTGTCACTGCAGCGACGAGAAGAAGTGCGCCTAGGTAATCAATGGAGTGCTCTCGCTTAACGGTAGGAATGTGAAGCACAGCAGAGGTGATAACTAGTGCTGCGATTCCAAATGGCATGTTGATAAAGAAGATCCAACGCCATCCATCTGCACCAAGGATTGTGTCGGCATCAGAGAAGTAGCCACCCAATAGGGGGCCAGCCACAGATGAAAGTCCCCAGACCGCTCCAAAATAACCCTGATAGCGGCCACGTTCGCGAGGAGGAACGATGTCTCCAATGATCACGAAGGTCAGGGCCATGAGGCCTCCTGCGCCTAAGCCCTGGAGGGCGCGTGTGGCAATAAGCATCTCCATACTGGTTGAGAAACCGGCAAGGAGGGATCCGATAAGGAATGTAACAATCGCAAATTGGAAAACAACGCGGCGACCATATAGATCAGAGATCTTTCCGTAGAGCGGGGTTGATGCAGTTGAAGTCAGAAGATAGGCAGTGACGACCCATGTGTAATGCTCAAGTCCACCAAATTGTTCGACGATGCTCTTGAGTGCAGTCGAAACAATTGTCTGATCCAGTGCTGCAAGGAGGAGGCCGGTCATAAGACCGCCCAGAATGATCATAATTTCGCGATGTGAAAGCTCTTTGGTTGGTGCGTTTGTATTCATAGAGAGGTAACTTTACTCCGTGAAATCAGTAATAGCCGAAGAACTCGTAAAGACCTATGACAAAGGTAAAGTCCGTGCACTCGATGGCCTCAGCCTCGATGTAGAAGAAGGCACAGTATTGAGCGTGCTTGGCCCTAATGGAGCCGGCAAGACAACAACCGTGCGCATTCTCTCAACTCTATTGCGCCCAGATACAGGCCGTGCAACTGTGGCAGGCATCGATGTGATTAAGCATCCTGAGAAAGTTCGCGAACTCATCGGACTTTCAGGTCAATATGCTGCCGTCGATGAAACCCTGACAGGTTATGACAATCTTGTGATGTTTGGCCGCCTCTATCATTTAGGAAATGCAAATGCTGTCAAGCGCGCAAATGAGCTGCTCGAGCGCTTTAATCTCACTGATGCCGCTAAGCGTCCAATCAAGACGTATTCAGGTGGAATGCGCCGTCGCCTTGATCTTGCAGCATCTTTGATTGTTCAACCAAAGGTGCTCTTTCTCGACGAACCTACAACTGGCCTTGATCCACGCGGTCGCCAAGATATGTGGGGAGTCATTCAAGAGCTCGTAAAGGGCGGGGTTACCTTGCTCCTTACAACGCAATACCTCGAAGAGGCTGATCAGCTTGCAGATGAGATTGCCGTAATCGATCGTGGAACAGTAATTGCTCGCGGAACATCTGATGCCCTCAAAAAGCAGGTGGGCGGCGAACGTCTTGAAATCACCGTCAATAACGATGATGTGGCAAAGACAGCTGAAATCGTTGCACAGGTAAGTGGCAGCGCGGTTCATACCGATCTGCGCACAGTCACTGCACCTGTAACAACAGGATCACTTGCTCTTATGGCAGCACTTCGTTCTCTTGATGAAGCAAAGATCCATCCCCTTGATATCGGCCTTAAGCGACCATCTCTCGATGATGTCTTCCTCTCCCTTACAGGACATGTCGCTGAAGAAGTTAAGGAAGAAGTCACAGAATCAAATGGCAAGAAGAAGAGAGGGGGCAAGAAATGAAGTACCTAGTCAGTGATGTAGTCACCATTACAAAGCGTCAGCTCTTGCAGCTCACACGCGTTCCTGAACTTCTTGTATTTTCAACAATTCAGCCAGTGATGTTCGTTCTTCTCTTCCGTTATGTATTTGGTGGCTCCATCGACACGGGCCAGCCTGGTGGTTATGTCCAGCTATTGATGCCAGGAATCTTTGTGCAGACCGTTGCATTTACCTTGGCATCTACAGCAATCGGCCTTGCCGAAGATATGAAGAAGGGTCTGATTGACCGATTTAGATCACTGCCAATCTCACGGGGTGCAGTCATTATCGGTCGCACATTTGGAGATGCATTGCTCAACGTTTTGGTCCTGACTGTTATGGCCCTTGCTGGCTTAGCCGTTGGATGGAGACCAACATCAGGTCTGCTCAGCGTTGGATTGGGTTTCCTCTTCCTCTTTATGTTCGGCTATGCGCTCTCCTGGATCGGAATCTATGTGGGTCTTGCAGTTAAAGAGGCACGCACCGTCCAGAGCGTGGGCTTCTTGGTGACATTTCCACTCACATTTTTATCGAATGCCTTCGCCCCTACAACAGGTATGCCAAAGGCGCTTCAATACTTTGCAGAGTGGAACCCAGTCTCAACGATGGTCGCTGCAACTCGTGAACTCTTTGGCCTTCAGAACAAGTTTGGTGCCACCGCTGATTCTTGGCCTAGCCAATATCCCTTGCAGACCTCACTTCTCTATATGGTCTTATTGATGGTGATCTTTATTCCTTTGAGCATTCGAAAGTATAAGAACACTTCAAATTAACTCTTAGGGAGTTGTCATGTCAGTCTCATCGCCTAAAGCTATTAGGACTATTGAGGGTCACAAGGCTGTCCGTGAAGCGCTGCGGGATACCTCAACGTACTCATCTGATCTTCAGGGCGATGCCGATGTCCGTGATTATCGACAACTTCCACTCGAAGTAGATCCACCACGACATCACCTCTATAGATCAGCACTTGCTCCATATTTTGTAAAACCTTCAATCGAAGCCCTTACGCCGCACTTTCAACACCATGCATCAGAGTTAATTGATCACTTCTTTGCTACACCTGGCGCCGATGTCATTAGCGATCTTGCACTTCCATTAGTGATGCAAAACCTTGGTGTCATTTATCGCAGGCCACAAGATGTGACAGAGTGGATCTCCTGGGGTCCAGATGTCTGGACAGCAGAATCTGATGTTCGCGATGGGGGTGTGCTTCATCGATATCTCGATGCCATCTATCTTGAGGCGATGGCAGATACGAGTGCTGATATTTGGAATGAGATTGCCCATCTTGAAATCGATGGAGTCCAGATTTCACAGGCAGAGTTTCGCGGTATCGCAGGCGTGATGTTGGCCGGAGGCCGTGACACCGTTGTAAAGCTCTTTACCGGAATTCTCTGGCACTTAGGAAGAAAGCCCGAAGATCTCACTCTCCTGCGCTCTAAACCAGAGATTCTCGGTGGTGCGATTCAAGAGTTTCTTCGATTCCTTACCCCGCTTCCAGTAATGAATAGAACGACGGTTCCTGAAAGCAGTGGGGTTGAACTCCCAGAAGATAGATATGTAGGAATCTCATTTATCTCAGGCAATTTTGATGAGAGCGTCTTCGAGAACCCATTTGAGATTGATCTCGAACGTGGACGAATTCCACACCTCAGCTTCGGCTTTGGCCCTCACACATGCCTGGGAAATCACATTGCAGAGATTGAAGCAAAGGTCTTTCTGGAGACGTTGATCAATTCAGGCCTTGAGTGGTCTATTGCAGATGAGGAGATTAGATTCCATCAGCTGCCGTATTCAGCTGTCCCAGATCACTTTGCGAAGTTGCAATTACTCAAGCGCTAGAAGTATCGCATCCAGGGTTTTGCTTGGTATCTCCATCATCTCAAAGTGAGAAGTGTTCTCAAGAAGATCAAGTGTGATCTCTTTTCCATGCGCCTTCATAGCAGCGATATAGCCCTCCGTGAGTTCTAGAGGCACGCGCTCATCGCTATCTCCATGAATAAAGTGAGTCTTCGCCTTGATTGGTGCTCGCACCATCGGATCAAGCTCTGGCTTCTCTTCGGCGTTAGCACCTAACCACTCACGAACTGCTCCACGACCAAGTTCTAATCGCTGGCTTGCAACTAAATCAGTAACTGGAGCAAGTCCAATTACCTTCTTCACAAATGCAAACTTATCTGCAAGAAGCAGGGCTAAATGTCCACCGCTTGAGTATCCAATCAGTGTGAGATCTGCGCCTTCAAGAGTTGATATTGCAAAGGCGAGATCACGAAGAGTGACTTCAGGCTCTCCTGCCTCCCGACGAAATTCAGGCAAGACAACAGTAAAACCTTCTTGGGCAAGAGCCACAGCCATGGGGCGCATATGTTCGCGATCAAAGAGATTGCGCCAATACCCACCATGGATAAGAAGCAGCGTTGGCCTCTTCTCTTCACTCTCGCCATAGATCTCAAGAATCTGATCTGGGTCATCGCCATAGCGAATTTGGCTCACAACAACTTTGCGCTGGGCATCTTCAACAGAAAAGGCAGGAAAAGTTGGGTGAGGTTGAGTCATGGGCAATGGGTGTTGAGATTATGAGTTCGCTTACGCGTAGAACTCTGCAGCTTTAATCTCGACCTTAATTTCACGGCCGTTAGGTGCTGTGTAAGAGACAGTGTCACCGATGGCTGCTCCCAATACAGCAGAGCCGAGAGGAGACTTCTCTGAATAAACATCGAGATCTCCTGATGAAATCTCGCGAGAGCCCAACAAGAACTTCATCTCATCGCCTGCGATTACAGCGGTAACAACCATTCCTGCACCGACCTTGCCATCAGCACTGGCAGGAGGAGTTCCAATATGTGCATTCTCAAGCATCTGCTTGAGCTGGCGGATACGAGCCTCCATCTTGCCTTGCTCATCACGAGCTGCGTGATAGCCGCCGTTCTCTTTCAGGTCACCTTCGGCGCGGGCAGCTTCAATCTTTGCAGTAACTTCCTTGCGACCTACCGTCTCAAGTTGAGTTAACTCTGCAGTGAGGCGATCTGCCGCCTCTTGTGTAAGCCAAGTCTGTTGTCCGCTCATAGCGAGAAAGAATAGTGCACACAGCCAAGAAGCTGCGAGTGAGGGTGAGTCAGCGCTAGTCCAGATAGCAGGTTGTTACCCCTGCATTGACCGCATCTGCGCGCGAGGCGATTGTTACTTCGCGCTCAAGGATGCTCTTGCCGGCAGGGATACGGTCTGTAATCTGACCAACGATGACCTTATCGAAATCGCGCGAGGCCAGAATGCATGTGGCCGACATCGAAGGATCTTCGCGAGTGACGATATAGCGAATAACTACATTGCGCGGATCTTTATTATCAAATGCCAGAAGCTGATGAGAGATTGAAGGCTGGGCATGATGGAGGCCCGACCATAAGACCCAGCCACCAAATGCAATCGCAATCGCTACCGCATAGGCAATCCAGGTGCGCTGTGGTCGAATGCCGTAACGATCGTTGTAATCAAATACCTCATCTGGCATTTGGCCAGCTTGATTTTGATGTTGGAACTTGTCATCAGACATGGGAGTATTCTCGCATGAGTAAAGATGTCGATATGGGTGTAGCTGCTTCATTCACAATGATTATTCTTGTAAGCGCAGTCACTATTCTTCTCATCAGCTTCTACAAGCGATACCAGCGACTAAATAAACGTGATAACCCCAACCAGGATTAAGAAGCTTGCACAAGCTCTTGTAGTACTACTGCTTGCTGGCATCTTTATCGGGCTAGGTAATTGGCAGCTCGATCGCGCCCACGAGCAACAGCTCATCGATGCCCAGGCAAAGCTCCAAGATGAAGTTCGCGATCAAAGGCTCTACCTCCTGACCGATGTCACAGCTCCCACAGGTGCTCTACCAGTTGAAGCCTTTGGAAAAATTGTGACAACCAGCGGAAATTACATCGCCACCTATAAAGTCCCTAATCAGAGCAGTGCAGATGGCAGCATCGATGATTGGGAAGTCGCACTCATGCAAATTGATCCAGAGTCGGCAATCCTGGTCGTGCGAGGACTCTGGTCAGATCGACTTACATCGCCAGATATTGTGATGTCGAGTCGAGTTGAAATCTCTGGCCGCATCTATCCGAGCCAGGTAGAAGATCGCGCAATCACGACCGAGTCACAGCTCTCTCGCATCGATCCCGCTCTCTTAACTTCGGTCACTGATCTCCAGCTCTACGATGGCTTTATCTCAGTATCAGCTGAGAGCCATCGTGGCCAAGAGGTTGTGCGCCAGCGCCTGGATCTCTCATTTCCCAAGAGCGAATTCACCGGCTATTACTGGCAACACATCTCGTATGTGGTCATTTGGTGGTTAATGGCAGCCATGGTTCTCTGGGCGCCTTTCTATAAAAGGCGTGAAGAGCAATAGAGTTGGGCTATGAAGACTCCACTAGCCCGCTTTAGAACAATGGCCATTATTTGCGGAATCAACCTTCTGATTCTGACCTTTGGATATATGCCAGCTAAATACATCTTCGAAATCACCGAGGAGCATAAGTGGCTCGTCACCATTGCTATTGCTCACGGCTATTTCTATATCGCCTACATCCTCACGGTCCTTCAGCTCGGGGTCTCAAAGAAGATCTCACTCCTGATGCAGGGTTGGCTGATCCTTGCGGGAACTCTCCCATTCGCCTCATTTGTGGTGGAGCGCAAGATTGTTAAGAAGTATTCGTAGCCAGATCAAATCGCTGCTCTACCCTTTCTATGAGTGGCGGATTATCAAAGATCTCGACTTTACAAAGACCCCACGCCATATCGGTGTAACCCTTGATGGCAATCGTCGCTGGGCTAAGCAAAACCCTGACCGCAATGACCCCTACGGCCATAAGCGCGGCGGCGGCAAGATCATCGAGCTCCTGGGTTGGTGCGAAGAGACCCATGTCGAGGTCGTGACTCTATGGATGCTCTCCACAGATAACTTCAAGCGCACCCCTGAAGAGATCGACACCTTGATCAATGTCATCTCCGAAATTGTCGATGACTTATCTGCTCGCAATCGCTGGAACATCAAGGCCGTTGGCGCACTCGAGCTCCTGCCTGAATCACTGGCGACAAAGTTGAGCAAACTTCCACAATGCCCAGAATCAAAGTTGCAGGTCAATGTCGCAATCGGTTACGGCGGACGTCGTGAGATTGTTGATGCGGTCAAAGGCTTTCTCAATAAAGAGGAGGCGGCGGGCAAGAGCCTTGCCGATGCGAGCGCGGCTATTTCAGCCGAGGCGATCGCCGAGCACCTCTACACAGCTGGCCAGCCAGATCCTGAACTCTTAATCCGCACCTCGGGGGAGCAACGCCTTGGTGGATTCCTGCTCTGGCAGTCGGCGCTCTCTGAGTTCTACTTCTGCGAGGCCTATTGGCCAGATTTTCGCCGAGTCGATTTCTTACGTGCTCTGCGCGATTACTCCAACCGCAACCGCCGGCTAGGTAAATAGTCGGCGCGACAAGCTTGCCGACTAGGTAAATAGCGCTAGGTAAACATTCGGTGACGCTTTTACTTTGCAAGGCGTGGCGGCGACATCTTTAAATTCACTGCCCGTATATTTTCAAAATGCTGAAAACATATGTCCTCGATACCTCAGTCCTTCTTGCAGATCCAGGAGCACTGACAAAGTTTGAGGAACATGAGGTTGTCCTACCCATAGTTGTGATCAGCGAACTTGAGGCAAAACGCGACCACCCAGAGCTCGGCTACTTCGCCCGAGCGGCCCTTCGAACCCTCGATGACCTTCGAGTCACTCATGGCCGCCTCGATAGGCCGCTTACCCTCAATGATGTAGGCGGAAAGTTAACAGTTGAGCTCAACCATTCAGATACCAGCTCACTCCCCACCTCATTTCTTCGAGATAACAGCAATGACACTCGCATCCTGACAGTTGCAAAGAATTTGATGTCAGAGGGTCGTCACGTCGTCCTGGTCAGTAAGGATCTTCCCCTTCGCGTCAAAGCATCCTCTGTGGGCATCGAGGCCCAGGAGTATCTAGCTGAAACGGTCTCCAATAGCGGGTGGACTGGAATCGAGGAGCTCTCAGTTCCGCACTCACTTATCGATGAGCTCTTCGCTTCAGATTTTGCTGAACATGAAGCTGCCCACACTCTGCCGGTCCACACCGGAATCCTTCTCCACTCCGAAAAGGGAAGTTCTCTTGCTCGGGTCACCAGCGATAAGCGCCTCCAACTGGTCCGGGGTGATCGAAGCGCCTTCGGTCTCCATGGCAGATCTGCCGAGCAGCGCATCGCCCTCGACCTCTTGCTCGATGAGTCGATTGGAATCGTCTCTCTCGGAGGTCGCGCCGGTACTGGAAAATCTGCCCTTGCTCTCTGCGCCGGACTTGAAGCCGTAATGGAGAAGAGGCTTCATAAGAAGGTTGTCATCTTTAGACCTCTCTACCCTGTCGGTGGACAGGAGCTCGGATACCTTCCGGGTAGCGAGGGTGAAAAAATGTCTCCTTGGGCGCAAGCGGTCTTCGATACTTTAGGTGCCTTGGTCAGTCAAGATGTTATCGATGAGATTCTTGATCGCGGATTGGTAGAGGTTCTGCCGCTGACACATATTCGTGGACGATCTCTTCACGACTCATATGTCATCGTTGATGAAGCCCAATCCCTTGAACGGGGAGTTCTCCTCACGGTGCTCTCGAGAATCGGCCAGAACTCTCGAGTTATCCTCACCCACGATGTTGCCCAACGCGATAATTTGCGGGTAGGTAGGCATGATGGAGTGGTTGCGGTGGTGGAGACCCTTAAAGGCCATCCACTTTTTGCTCACGTCACCCTTACTCGCAGCGAGCGCTCGCCGATTGCGGCGCTAGTCACTGAGATGCTTGAGGGTCCCGAGGTGTAGCTCCCCGGATATCTCTGGAATTGTGGCCATTTAAATCTCACAGTCACAAATCGGACATATTAGACTTTGCCCTAACTGAACGGGACTTTTACTTATCCCCAAAGCTCACAATTCCTTAGAATTTACGACTCACGCATAGATTAATTTGCGACTCGCCCCTGCCGTTGGAACTCTATAGCCCGTAAGCAAGCCCTAGAGGGCTCGGAAATTGAGGAAGGAAGGGAGTATCGATGTCGCCAATTGCCAATCTCAGCAAGCGCTCGCGCGCGATCTGGTCTCTCATCGCTGCCTTCATCCTCCTTTCAGCGGCAGCTCCAACTGCCCAGGGCCTGGACTTCCCGGCAACGACTCGCCTCAACCTGCCTGAGACCAAGTCAACGAGTATTACTTTGAAGCGCGATATCCACTTTGAAGAGGGAGCCGTTGCTCCTGTAACTCTCACAGAGATGGCAAAGGTGGCGATCCTCGCCCGTCAGGTCGAGATGTCGCGCACTCCTTACGGCGCCAAGATTGTGACAAAGACAATCATGGCCGAGGAGTACGGATGGATGGATAAGCAGTTCACCTGCCTCAACCGCCTCTGGACCAAGGAGAGCAATTGGAATTACAAGGCGCATAACTACAAGTCTGGTGCCCATGGCATCCCTCAGGCTCTTCCGGCGTCAAAGATGGATGTCGTCGGAACCGATTGGCGCACCAATGCAGTTACCCAGATTCGTTGGGGACTTCGCTATATAGAAAATCGCTACTCGAACCCATGTGGTGCGTGGAAGAAATTCCAGCGCAGCCGTTACTACTAAGCTGGCTTCTTTCCAATAGTCAGAGGACGCATCGTCTCTGCGAAGAAATCATTGCCCTTGTCATCGACAACAATAAACGCTGGGAAATCTTCAACATCGATCTTCCAGACAGCTTCCATACCGAGATCTTCGAAGTCGAGTACTTCAACCTTCTTAATGCAATCCTGAGCTAAGCGAGCTGCTGGACCGCCGATAGATCCAAGATAGAAACCGCCATGGGCTTGGCAGGCATCGGTAACGGCCTTAGAGCGATTGCCCTTTGCCAACATCACATGAGATCCGCCATGGGCTTGGAAGTAATCAACATAGGAGTCCATGCGACCGGCAGTTGTTGGCCCAAATGAGCCTGAGGCATAACCCGTTGGCGTCTTTGCCGGACCTGCGTAGTAGACGGCATGGTTCTTCATGTATTCAGGCATTGGCTTGCCTTCATCGATCATCGCCTTAATGCGCGCATGTGCAATATCGCGAGCAACGACAATGGTGCCAGTGAGTGATACACGAGTCTTGACCGGGTATTTAGAGAGCTCTGCGCGGATTGCATCCATCGGTTGATTGAGATCGATCTTCACAACGTTATCGTCGAGATGAGTATCTGTGGTCTCTGGCATGTAGTGGACAGGATCTGTCTCAAGCTGCTCAAGGAAGATGCCATCTTTAGTGATCTTCGCCTTTGCTTGGCGGTCTGCAGAACATGAGACCGCGATTGCTATAGGCAAAGATGCGCCATGGCGAGGAAGGCGAACGACTCGAACATCGTGGCAGAAGTACTTGCCACCAAATTGAGCGCCGATTCCTAGGGTGCGAGTAAGGGCCAAGACCTCTTTCTCAAGTTCAAGATCGCGGAATCCATGGCCCGTTGCAGCATCGCCTGCTGTGGGCAAATTATCGAGATAGTGAGTAGAGGCGAGCTTTGCCGTCTTTACAGTGTGCTCGGCACTGGTTCCACCGATCACAATGGCAAGGTGATACGGAGGGCAGGCTGCTGTTCCTAATGAACGCAATTTCTCATCGAGCCAATTAATAAATGAGGCAGGGTTGAGCACTGCCTTTGTCTCTTGATAAAGGAAAGACTTGTTAGCACTTCCACCGCCTTTAGCAATGAAGAGGAAGTTGTACTCATCTTGATGCTCGCTATCGGCATAGATCTCAATCTGAGCAGGCAAGTTATTGCCTGTGTTCTTCTCTTCCCAGGTAGTAACTGGTGCCATCTGTGAGTAGCGAAGATTAAGTGTTGTATAGGCGTCATAGACACCTTGGGCAACTGCCACTTCATCTTTTGAAGTAGTCAATACATATTGACCCTTCTTGCCCATAACCAGAGCCGTGCCTGTGTCTTGGCACATCGGCAGAATTCCGCCAGCTGAGATATTGGCATTCTTTAACAGGTCGAGTGCAACGAAGCGATCATTGGCCGAAGCCTCAGGGTCATCCAAAATCGATGCAAGTTGCTTGAGGTGATCTGGGCGAAGGTAGTGATTGATATCGTGAATAGCTGTCTCTGTCAGCTTTGAAATCGCTTGAGCATCTACCTGAAGAAATTCTTGATCTCCAAGCTTTACTACTGAAACTCCATCGCTACCAAGTGAGCGATATGTAGTGGTGTCTTCACCGAGGGGGAGAAGGTCGGAGTATGAAAATGTAGGTGACATCTCTTATGACTCCTTCTTTACAGATGCAAGCTTTGCCTTTGCGCCATCGAGCCATTCTTGGCAGATCTTGGCTAGCTCTTCGCCGCGCTCCCATAACTTGAGGGATTCTTCGAGAGATGCACTTCCATCTTCGAGGGATTCAACAATTTCAGCGAGCTCATCACGCGCTGCTTCATAGCTTAATTTCGACCCGGAAGCCTTCTTCTCGTCCATGAGGCAAATCTACTCTCCTGCCCGAGTTAAATAACGGTGAGCTAATTAACTGTGGCGCTCGTCTCGCCCTTAGCGACCTTAATAGCAAGGAGATCTCCGGTCTTAAGCTGGCCTGGATCGCGGATGACATCACCTTTGGCATTGCGCACCACTGAATAACCTCGGTCAAGAGTTGATTGTGGCGAGAGGGAGCGCAAATGGGCCGTCACTGCCTTCAGCTCTTTTCGCTCTGCATCTATGGTCGCGGCAAATGAGCGGCGCGAACGCTGACGAAGATCATCGAGCTCTTCGCCCAGAATGGTCAGGAATGCACCAGGATCTTTCATGACAGGACGCGAACGCAGTTGAGCGATGAAATTGCTTTCGTACTCAACACGGGCAGATAGAGCACGGAAGGCGCGGTCACGTAATTTGTTGATATTGCTGACTTCTTCTGCGATATCAGGAACCACGCGCTTTGCAGCATCAGTAGGTGTGGAGGCTCGATAGTCTGCAACAAGATCAAGAAGTGGTGAATCTTTCTCATGGCCGATAGCGCTGACAATGGGTGTTTCACATGAGGCTGCAAGGCGAATTAGGGACTCATCGCTAAATGGCAAGAGATCTTCAAACGAACCTCCGCCACGAGTAATGATGATGACATCGACTTCGCTATCGGCCTCAAGCTCTCGCAGAGCAGCTGAGACTTCAACGACAGCTGCCGCGCCTTGGACTGTTACTTCGCGAATTTCAAACTCAATTGCAGGCCATCGACGTCGTGCGTTCTCAACAACATCTTTCTCAGCATCCGTATTTCGCCCGCAGATAAGTCCCACCTTACGAGGTAGGACAGGCAGCGAAACTTTGCGATCAATAGAGAACAGGCCTTCTTCTGCCAATAAAGATTTGAGTGCTTCTAATCGAGCCAATAGTTCACCGACTCCAACTTGGCGAATCTCCTTGGCCGACATTGATAACGTTCCTGATTTTGTATACCAGGATGGTTTTGCATAGATCACAACACGAGCATTTGCTGGAAGTGGTTTGACAGCTGCGATAACAGATTTATGGCACATCACTGAAAGGCTCATATCTGCACTGGTATCGCGAAGGCGCATAAAGGCCATCATTCCGCTGCGTTCATTGAGCTCTGCGATCTCGCCCTCAATCCAGATAGGCCCGAGGCGGTCTACATACTCTTTGATGGCTTCAGTGACCACGCGTACTGGCGCGGGAGAATCACTTGAAGTTTCGAACATGGGGCAAGGCTAATAGACTGCCGCCATGGCTAAGAGAGTTTTGATAGCTGCGCCGCGTGGATATTGCGCCGGTGTAGATCGCGCAATTATTTCCGTGGAGAAGGCTCTTGAGCTCTATGGAGCTCCTCTCTATGTCCGTAAAGAGATTGTCCACAACAAGCACGTAGTTTCAACGCTCGAGCAAAAAGGCGTGATCTTCGTCAATGAGACAAGTGAAGTCCCTGAAGGTCAGACTGTTGTCTTCTCGGCTCATGGAGTCTCACCTGCAGTTCATGAGGAGGCAGCACGTCGCAACCTCAAGACAATTGATGCAACATGTCCTTTGGTAACTAAGGTGCACAATGAGGTCAAGCGATTTGCTGATCAAGATACTGAAATCCTTCTTATCGGCCACGAAGGCCATGAAGAGGTTGAAGGAACCGCTGGTGAAGCACCAGGAAAAGTGAAGGTCGTCGATGGTCTCGAAGGAGCCCGCGCGGTTGTGCCAACACCAGGAAAGAATTTGGTGTGGCTGAGCCAGACAACTCTGAGTGTTGATGAAACTCTCGATGCAGTTGAGATTTTGAAGGGCCGCTTTCCTGAGATCGCATCTCCTCCCTCTGATGACATCTGTTATGCAACACAGAATCGCCAAGAGGCTATCCGTGGAATCGCAGCGCAGTCAGATCTTGTTCTCGTAGTCGGTTCAACTAATTCATCCAATTCAGTCCGCCTTGTTGAAGTTGCCCTCGAATACGGAGCAAAGAACGCTTATCTGATCGACTATGCATCAGAGGCTAAGGATGAGTGGCTGGTAGGCGTTGAGACCGTTGGCGTCACTAGTGGTGCATCAGTTCCAGAAGAGTTAGTTCAAGAACTTCTCAAGTGGCTTGAAATGCATGGCTTCCATGATCAAGAAGAAGTTCAGGCAAAGAAGGAGTCACTCACCTTTGCTCTTCCTCAGAACCTTCGTTCTGAGATGAAAGCTGCTGGCAAGTAAATGACAACGCTAGTTGATCTGCCGCAAGGCCAGCTAGCTATTGCAATCCACGAGCCCGAGGTGCATAAGGGTGATGTGATTCTTGTTCACGGATTTACTGGCAGTAAAGAAGATTTTGATTACATCGCACCATTGCTGACTGCGCGGGGATATCGTGTTTTTGCTCCTGATCTTCGTGCCCAACATGAGTCGCCATTTGCAGCAGATGAATCGGGCTACTCACTGGATGCATTCGCCCGTGATGTTGTGGCAATAGTCCACCACTACAAATTAGATCGCCCACATCTCTTTGGCCACTCCTACGGAGGAGCTACTGCTCAGCGAGCAGTCGTAACTCAGCCAGAACTATTTCGCTCTCTCACACTCTTCTGCTCCGGTCCATCTGCAATGCCTAAGCCTCGTTTTTCAACGATGCTCAAAGAGAAGTTAGCTGGCAAGTCAATGCAAGAGGCGTGGGATGAATTTGCCGAAGAAATGTATGCAACTCATCCTCGTAAAGAGTTGATGAAGAAGCGTTGGCTTGCCAACGATCCGCTCTCGCTGATTACGATGAGTAAGGAAATTTCCAGCTTTGCCTCAGTGATTCCAGCCGTTGCTGCAACAAAGATTCCTTCACATGTTGTCTATGGGGAAAGCGATGATGCCTGGCCACTTGAGATGCAAGATCAAATGGCGGCAGATCTCTCTGCTCCAGTGACAGTCATCAAGGATGCAGGCCACTGTCCTAATGAGGAACAGCCTGAGGCGACGGCGAAAGTTCTCGCTGATTTCTGGGATTCTCTCAATTAAGCCTGACTAATAAATCTCGCTAAAATGAGGCTATGAAGCGTATTGGGGTTCTCTTGCTGGCACTTGCCACCATGGTTCCCTCTCTTGTGACGATCTATCAGGCAAATGCAGCAACTCTCCTGGTGACAGTTGATCCCAATACATATTCAGGTTCTGGAAACATCACAGATACAACCTCGGGACTCACTGGCACACCTTCCAATGTTTCCTATCTGTCCAGCACTAATTGTGGAGTTTTCTCCTTTGCAGGCAGCGGAACTATCTCCTTTCCACAAACTAACTTTGGATCGCAATTTTCAATCTCTGCGTGGGTGAAGCCGAGTGGGGCATCAAATATTCAAACAATCATTTCTAATGCTGGAGCAAATCTAAATACCAATGGATTTAAGGCATATTGGAATGCATGGATGACATCCGATAAGAAGATGATTGTTGAAAATGGAAATGGAACATCAGGAGCTGCCACAATCTCGACCAATGCCGTGGTAACAGATAATGAATGGCAACATCTGGTCTATACCTTCAACACCTCAACGCGGGCGATTACTATGTATCGAAATGGATCCTTAGTTGCCATTTCAACCGATCAATTGGTATCTCCTGCGCCAGGAATGAACCAGAGTTGGTGGTTAGGTGCAATCGGCGGATCTTCCTACTACATGAGTGCGCAGTTGGGCATAGTCAAGATTTATACAACGGTTCTGACCTCTGCTGAAGTCACATCTGATTACAACTCAACCTCTGCGCGCTATACCGCCACACCAACATGTCCTGTTCCCGCCGCACCTTCAAACTCTGTAGCTCCATCAATTTCTGGAACAGCTGCCTTCGGATCAACTCTTACCGCAGCAAATGGAACATGGAGTGGTAATCCAACTGGATATACCTATCAATGGCAGCGTGCCTCAACATCAACTGGCTCATATTCAAATATCTCAGGTGCAACTTCTCAGACATACACCATAGCAACAGCTGATATCGGCAATTTCTTAAAGGTCAATGTCACTGCAACAAATGCTGGTGGCAGTAACGCCGCGCTCTCATCTGCCTCATCACAGATAAGCAAAGCCTCTCAAGCAACGCTGAGCGCATCTCTTTCGGCCACATCCAAAACCTTTCCATATTCGCAGGCTCTGACAATTACTCCGTCGGGCGGATCTGGCACCGGTGCAGTCACCTACGCCATCTTTGCCGGCGGCACAGCCAGTGGATGCGCTCTCTCGAATTCCAGCTCTACTCCAACTTTAACGGCTAGCAGCAACGGTACTTGTCTGATTCGTGCGACAAAGGCCGCTGATACCAACTACCTTGAGGTCAGTAGCACTTCGCTAACTTTCACATTCAATCGAGGAACTCCTACATCACTAACAATCACATCCACCTCTGGCATCTTTAACCAGACGCTCTCTCTTACAACTTCGGGTGGGCAGAGCAGTGCAAGTGACACCTTCTCTGTTACTTCTGGACCATGTACCGTTTCTGGATCAACACTTACCCCCACTGCGGATGGAATTTGTTACGTCACTGCATTTCGTGCTGCCGATAGCAATTACACCGCGACATCTTCTGTCTCAACAGCAATTACGATTGCAAAGGCCATGCCAACTCTCTCTTATGCAATCTCCACTCCACCCGTTTTCCGCCAAATATCAACCATCTCTGTAACGGTCTCAACGGCAGGATCTATCAAGTTCTTGCTCAACGGTAAAGTGATTCCCGGGTGTCAGTCGCGTGCTGCAAATGCCGGCAATAGCTTTATAGCAACCTGTGCATGGAAACCTGCTGTAAGAAATCAAGTTTCATTAAGTGCGCAATTTACCCCGACCAACACCAGCTTCTTCTCCGGGCGAATTACTGGTCCGACTTACTTAGTAGCACCCCGCAGCGGCCGCCGATGATTTCTGATTCATAAGGCGCTGCTACATGAAGAGAATTCTCGGCCTGGCACGTGCCTCACACTTTGGACCAACTCTTCTAGTCACATCACTCAGCTTCTTCTTCGCCCAGCTCTATTGGTGGGAAGGTCCTGCACTAGTTATTGCAATGGGTGTCTTCTCTGGTCAACTCGTTGTGGGCTGGAGCAATGACCTTATCGATTACGAGGATGACCTGAGGCACAAGCGGGCAAATAAGCCTCTTGTAGCAGGGTCAATTTCACCTCACTTACTACGTAGATGTTTATGGATTGCTCTACCCGCCGCAATTGTCTTTAACCTCTTCGGCCCTCTTGGCTTGGTTGGAGGAGGCTTATCCCTTCTGGCAATAGGTTCTGCAGTTGCCTACAACTTCTACTTTAAATTCACAGTGTTCTCGTGGCTGCCGTATGCATTCTCTTTTGCAGCTCTTCCTTCTTGCATGGCTCTATCAAAAGGTTATACACCGCCACTATGGATGTGGCTTGGAGGCGCTCTTCTAGGGATTGCAGCACATTTTCTCAATGTGATTAAAGATATGAAGCAAGATCACTTAAGTGGCATTAGGGGTCTTCCACAAATCTGTGGAAGTAGGGGCTCGCTCATAGTCGCGATTGTATTAATTGCCTCAGCAATTACATTAATTCTCTTTTCAGATACCTCTCTTCCAGAGGTGGCACCGTAAAACTTATCGCAGTAAGAGATTAGATTGTTCGACCGCGCTCTAGCGGCAGCGGCCATGGCACTTTGACTCCGAGTTTTTCTGCAGCAAAGAGTGGCCATCGTGGATTACGAAGGAATGCACGTGCAAGAAAGACTGCATCAGCCTCTCCTGTTTGAAGAATGTGTTCTGCCTGCTCTGGTTCAGTAATGAGTCCGACCGCAGATGTCAGGATGCCAGTCTCAGCTTTGATTGCAGTAGCAAAGGGAACCTGAAAGCCAGGCGTTGCCTTAATAGGTGCGTTATGAACATTGCCTCCAGTTGATACATCAACAAGATCAACCCCATGGGCCTTTAACTGTGCGCAGAGCTCAACTGAATCAATAAGGTTCCATCCGTCATCGACCCAATCGGTTGCTGAGATGCGGACAAAGAGAGGAGTGCCGGCAGGTATCGCTGCCTTCACCGCATCTACAGTCTCGATCAGGAATCGGATTCGGTTTTCAAATGATCCGCCGTATTGATCTGTGCGTGTATTAGCTAGCGGTGAATAGAACTGATGAAAGAGGTAGCCATGTGCTGCATGAAGTTCGATGACATCAAAGCCGACCTCAACAGAGCGCCGAGCAGCTGATGCAAAGTCCTGAGTAAGTTGGTGAATTTCATCGACAGTCAGCGCACGAGGAACTGCATATCCCTCAAATGCAATCGCAGAAGATGAGACTGCCTGCCAACCGCCTTCTTCAGGCGATGCGATGCGGTGGTCATCCCAAGGAAGCATGGTGCTTGCTTTTCGACCTGCGTGTGCAAGCTGAATACCCATCTTCACATTGTGCTGGTGCGCAAATTCAATCATTGAGCTAAATGCTTGCGCATGCGCGCTATCTTCAATTGATGGACATCCAATTGAGATACGGCCCTCAGGGACTACACCGGTTGCCTCAACCATAATCAATCCGGTTCCACCTGTTGCAAATGAACCTAGATGAACCTCATGCCATTGACCAACAAATCCATCGACAGCCTTGTATTGGCACATCGGTGAAACCCAAACTCGATTTGGAAATTC
>JACCDK010532784.1_pt1 | contig 28187 bp, 25 predicted proteins | sample 7445871 | NCBI WGS metagenome assembly JACCDK01 (sample SAMN15323436, study PRJNA562643) | freshwater metagenome | isolation source: river surface water | place: USA:Blue River Watershed | collected 2017-08-15 | reverse complement strand
TCAACATAAAACCGAGAACTCGTTTGTTTCGCTAGCGTTAAACAATGAATACCGAGTTGGTTTAATTTATGACTTGTTGTTAGCCTATGAAGTTTTGGTTTTTGCAAAAAAACTAGACGGAGACAAGGTAATATTATCGTTACCTGACCAAATCGAAATTGATCAGGCCTCGGCAATATTAAACTCGCATCAAATCGAGTTTGAATTGCACGATAAGTATTGTTTAACCGCTTTTAGGAATGAGTCTTTGGAGGTTGATGACGTGAAGAACAACATGGCTTTGCCAAAGACTGACTGGTCACGTTTTGGGAAAAACCTGGATTCAGCTATTAGTATTGCCGTATGGGAATGCCAAAAGGCTGGTTACAGTGTTAGTTTGCCAACAAAGATTGGTGAGACGAAGTCATCAAGGGTTTCATTAACGTTTTCAAAGGCGTCTGAAAGTTTTGTTTCAAAATCGGTAAGATCCTTCAAGGAAAAATACGGAGTTGAAATTGAACAACCACATGCTGCTAGCGACAAGCACACATTTTTTGTGCTTTACAACGGTATGAATGTTAAACAGGATGATTCGGTTGTTACCAAACCGCAATCTGCAAAGATTCAGCTTTTAAAAAACATTCAGAAAGGTCACCCTGTTACTGAGTTTTTAAAAAGTAAGGGTTTTAATACAAAAAACCCAGAAAAAACAGATGTTCCAGGGTTTGGTCTGCATGTAAAAGAGGGTTTGCCTGAATGGATAGAGATTACTTATGGTACCGAAGACCAAAGGAAGACTCTAGCAAGTGAAATTTACGAAGCCTTAAAAGGTTTTGTGAAGCACAAGAACTACAAACTGAAAGGGCTAAATAAAAAGGGTACAAGTATACTTTTTGAAGAAAACTTTCGCAAAGGGATGGATCCAATTACAATTGCCTTGATTAAAGGCGGTTTTGAAACCATTGATTTGAAAAAACCTGATAGACTTGGTTTTTCTGTTAGAAACCTTTCTGGCCACAAAACCATTACATTTAGTGGTGGTAATGAGACAAAGAGAAAAATTGAAACAGAAAAGGCATTGGAGTTTATAAAAACAAAAATGCCCGAGTATGATTTTAGTTCAAGAGACGGTTCGAAATATTGTTTTTCAGGTCATTTAAATCCTGATACTGACAATAAAGCCGTTGAGCCTAAACAAGATTTGGCCATAGTTAAACCTGAGGCTTCTGTTGTTGCAGAAAAACTAAACGTTAGTCAAATTGCTGCACAAATAGGCATTAAGGGCTGGCGTAAAAATAGAGAGACAAAAGGTATTATGTGCATGAGTCGTGGAACTGTCGACGCTCACGGATGGCAACCTGTTAGCTTGATGCTTAATGATAAAAGCCAAAAAGGTATTAATAAAATTATTGCCGCAAAAAAGGCTTTTACTGAAGCGCTAACTAACAATGGTTATTACGTTAAAGTAAATGACCCTGCTACAAAATCATTTAGTTTGTTCAAGTCAACACCTGAGCGCCCTGTGCCTGAAGGTTTTAAATTGAAAGGCTCTAACCCTGCAGAAGAAGTTGTATTGACGCCTGATGTTGAAAAAACAAAACCAGATCCGTTGGTTGACGTAATCAGAAAAGCCATGCTATCTGACCTTGCAACCAATAAAGATTTTCAAGAATCTGTTTTGGAAGTTTTGCGTACCGCTTGCCCAGATGTTTTTGCAAAAGGATTTGCTAAGAAATACGTCATTGATACTTACACTGAAGAGCTTAAAATATTCTCCAGTCAAAAAGTTCAGGATGTTTTAGGCAAAAGAGTGTTTTTACTTGAAGACCTTGATTACCTAAGCAATGGCTTTATCACAAGGATTATTGAGTCTGAAGAGTAAAGGTTCTTTAAATTTAAACCCCGGTTTTGTACCGGGGTTTTTTAGTGCCTTTTGGGGTATTTTACTAACTTGCTTTATTTTTTTATATACGATATAATATGTGAATAGATGCCCCCGCGGGCATTTTAAAATACAAATTTACATAAAATTTAAATGAAATTTTAAATAAAAACTTTTACTAATCAACAATCAATATATGTCATACTTACAAGAAACAAAACAAGAAATGAAAAACGTTAAATGGCCAAACCGTAAACACGTAATTAATTACACTATTGTGACTATACTACTTTCATTTTTTATCGCTTATTTATTGGGCGCAATGGACTTTGGCTTTAGTCAGGCTATGGGTAAAATATTAGGTAGTTTTTAATTATATGGCAAAACAAGAAGGTACAGGGGAACGAAAGTGGTACGCAATTCATACCTATTCAGGTTATGAAAATGCTGTGTTGCGAAACTTGCGACAACGTATCGATTCATTAAACATGCAAGACAAAATATTTAATGTACTTGTTCCTACTGAAAAAAAGATCAAAGTTAAAGCTGGTAAAAGGGTAGAGGTAGAAGAAAAAATTTACCCAGGTTACGTGTTGGTTGATATGATTGTTGATGACGAATCTTGGTACCATGTGCGTAATACTCCGCGTGTTACAGGTTTCGTAGGTTCGGGTGTTAACCCTGTGCCATTAACCCAAAAAGAACTAGACTTTCTATTGGGCAACCAAGCCGACAATGGCCAAGCGATGTATGACATTTCAGTTACTCCGGGCGAGACAGTTATCATTTCAGATGGTCCATTCAAAGACTTAGAAGGCCGCGTTGACGAGGTAGACCGCGAAAAGGGCAAGGTGCGGGTACTAGTGTCTATGTTTGGTCGCGAAACCCCTGTCGAGCTAGACTTCTTGCAAATCAAGAAAATGTAAGGTATATTACTAAAACTGTTACGCTTCACTAATTAAACAGATAACCTATAATTATTATGGCTAAAAAGATTTTAAAACGAGTAAAACTTCAAATCGCCGCAGGTAAAGCAACTCCTGCGCCACCACTAGGCCCTGCATTGGGTCAAGCGGGTATTAACATTGCTGAGTTCTGTCAAAAATTCAATGCTGACACACAAGGCATGAATGGCGAAACTGTCGGTGTAAAAATCGAAGTTTACGATGACCGATCATACGAATACCGTATTACTAAACCTTTGATGCGTGCGTTACTTTTCAAAGCAGCGGGTGTACCAAAAGGTTCAGCAAAACCAAATACTTCAAAAGTTGGTAAAATAACCAAAGCTCAAGTTAAACAAATTGCCGAAGAAAAGATGGACGACTTGAACGCTAAAGATATCGAAGGTGCAATGAAAATTGTAGAGGGCTCAGCCCGCGCTGCCGGTATTACAGTTATTGACTAATACTAAAAACCAAACTAAAACCCCAACAATTGTTGGGGTTTTAGTTTGGTTGACTTAAGTTAAAATAAAGGTTAATCTAGCCTCAGATTTAAAATACATTAAAAATGGAAGAAAAAGACATTAGATTACTTGAAATTATTGGCACAAATGTGTCAATAGAGGATCGGTTTATAACTGATTATGACAAACTTATTTGGGTTGTTGAATTCTTTAAAAAAGAAGGCAAAAAAATAGTTTTTGTTGGTGGAACCTACGATATGTTTCATGTCGGTCACGCACGCTATTTAGAAAAAGCTAAGCAGCAAGGTGACATACTAATTGTTGGGGTTGATTCTGACGATTTAACTAAAAAATTAAAAGGCGAATCAAGGCCGGTTGTACCTTTCGATGAAAGGGCTGAAACTTTGCTTCATAATCGATCTGTAAACATTGTCACTTCATTGTTAAGTAATGATGAAACTGACAGTTTAATTAAGAGGATTGAGCCAAATGTTTTAGTGCTTTCTACATCTACAAATTATGTAGACGAGTTTGTTTCAAAAATGCAAAAAAAATTAGGTGATTATTGTGGTAGTATTGTTGTTCTTGACCCTCAGGCCACCACTTCAACCAGTGCTAGGATTCGTTTTTTAACGATTGATGGCGCTAGAGAGCTTTCTATAAAAATTGAGGAAGTTATTGAGAATAATAAAAAATCAAAAAACCTTTCAGTTTTATTAAAAGGTGTAATTGATGGTCATTTCGGTAAAACTAAAGAATCCTAAAATCATGAAAAAAGCAGTAATTATTTACATGCCCGTTGTTCATAAAGGTTACATTGATTTTATAGAATCTTGTATCCCGATAGATACTATTTTTCTGATTAGTAAGGAGGTTTTAGGTTTTTTTGACAACACTATGGCCAACACCCTTGAAAGAGACCTTAGGGCGTTACCTGCATTCAAGACTAAACACATCCTTCAGGGTTTAGAAATTTGTAAAAACGTGAAAATTCTAAAACATGACAATCTCGATCTTTTTGATCAAATTCTTGTACCCAAGGACGAGGTTGTAGAAGAATTACTCAAGCAAATGTATCCAGGTAGAGTATTTGAAACAAAGGATATTTTTTTACGTTGGAACTGGCAATCCACTCAGTATCAAAATCCTGTTATGCCAGATCTTATAATTTCAAACAATCAATTCGACAAGGATTTTATGAATGAAGCCGTTGTGCTTTCGAAAAAGAGCTCTGATTGGTGGAGACAGGTTGCTACAATAATTATTACTAGTAGTGGAGAACGTATTGAGGCTTTTAATCACCACTTACCCAACAAGGAGTCCATTAATGTAAATGGTGACCCTAGAAGTAATTTTAGTGCTGGTGAAAGTATAGAAATCTCAACAGCTATTCATGGTGAAGCAAGCGCTATAGCTAATGCCGCAAAAAAAGGTATTAGCCTTGATGGTGCAAAAATTTATGTAACAACTTTTCCATGCCCAGTTTGTGCTCGGCTAATAGTCGAGTCCGGTATCAAGAGGGTTTATTACCGTGATGGATATTCACGTCTTGATGCCCTCGAGCTGTTTAATAAAAGTTCTGTAGAAGTTATCTATGTTTCTGAGTAAATTAAAAACCCGCCTTTTTGGCGGGTTTCAAGTTTAAACTGGTGTTGGGATTTTATACGACACATCTTGTGGGTAGTAATCTTCCAGTAAAAAATCTTCAATTCGATAATCTTCAATTCGATCAAGTTTTTTATTTAATTTTACTGTCGGTAAAAACTGTGGTTGTTGACTTAAGATTCTATCTACAAATTCATATTGGCGCTCATATATATGGGCATCTTCAATGATATATGTAAGTGTTTCAAATGTATAACCAAGGCTTTTAGCCAGCATTAAACCAAAGGCTGCGTATTGAACTAGGTTTGATGCAAGCCCAACTAGTACATCGGCTGAGCGTTGCTTGTGAAGAATGTCCAATGTGCCTTTTTCAGGATTTACGAATACTCGTATCCAGCCATGACACGGAGCAACAACCACTTTGCGTGCAAAGTTATCATTGTAGCTTGCCGTATAGTAGGGTATCCAAGGATCTATTACATGAGTTCGTATCCAAGGAGTCTTTCTAATTTGGTTTTGAATGCTTTCAATTTGATTAAAAAACTTACCGTCAGGGGTTGGGAACTTGGTCCAGCCTGGTCCGTATGAGCCAGGGCCTAAATCACCAGACATTAACCCAAAATCGGCACATTTTTTTTCTGTAACCCAGTCTTGCCACCAAGATTTAGGGCAACCAAACGATACTAGTTCTTCAAGTGTCTGAGCGCCATTTAGAAAGGCAATATGTTCGCCTAATGCACCCTTAAAACCTCTTGAGAAATCTCGCTCAATTATCAATGGAAATCCGTTTTTCATATCAAAGACCATTTTATGACCAATGATAAACTTGGCATTCTCTGAGTGGTTTGATGAAAACATGTTTTTTCCATTTTTCATTACTTCCATAATCAAATCAGAATATTGCTGATCGATAGTTCTTTCTTCGGTGGGTAGATAATTAATTGTTTCCATTTTTTCTATTTTATTTTTTGACCAATCCAGAATTCTACAACCTCGCCTTTTTTGGGTTGAATTAACTGCGCATGTATGTGGGTCACGGTTGCACCAGATAAACTGGTTTCACCGAAACGCATACACAATGCGCCACCTTTGATTTTAAATTGATTCGCATATTTTTGAGCCAGAATCAGTAAATCTCTAAATGCCTCAGAGGGTATATGCTCTAGTGTCGGTGCGTCGTGCCTTAATATAAAAAGTAGCTGTTTGTCACTGTTTTTATATGGCCACTGATTGGTTGTTACAATCCACCACTTTGCTTCTTCTAAAATCGGTAATTTGTGATACTTCTTTAGATTTTCCTCTGAAAATGGATCGTCTCCATTTTTAATGATTTCAAGCATGACATTAGTCTGCTCTTCTGTTCTGGCGTTGCTCAAATCAACGTGTTTACTTGTGTTTTTTGTCATAATAAGATCTTTTATTTCTCGCCTTATATTAATATAAAATACAAAAAAGTCAAACATTTAAAATTTTGACATAAGTTTGCTTTCAGGTATTATTCAGTTAGAAATTAATATAACTAAAAATGGAAAAGAAAAAACCAAAAATCTCGATTATTGTCGCTGTGGGCGAAAACGGTGTAATAGGTAAAAACAATGATTTGCCTTGGTCTCGTTTACCAAGAGATATGAAGTATTTTGTGGAAACAACCATGGGTAAACCGGTAATAACGGGTCGTAAAAACTACGAATCTATCCCTGAAAAATTCAGGCCCTTAGTTGGTAGAGATAACATCGTTATAACAAACCAAAGTAATTACTCTGCGGCTGGTGCTGTTGTTACAAATTCTCTTGAGCAAGCATTAAATGAAGCTATGCGCCTTACTGATGATGAGGTGTTCATAATTGGTGGCGGTGAAATCTATCGGCAAACATTATACTTGGCTGATAAATTGTACGTAACAAAGGTGCATGAAAGTTTTGAAGGCGACACGTTCTTTCCAGCAATTAATGAAAGTCAGTGGAAAGAAATTAAGTCACAATTAATACTAGCTGATGAAAAACACAAACACTCATTTACATTTTATGTATATGAAAGAATAAGATAGTCAGTTACCTATTTCATTTTACAAAGATCCTCCTAATTAAGGGGGATTTTTTATTGGCTTTAAAAATTCTCAATTTCTGCTACACTTTAGCTTATGAACACTACAGAGCTTAATATCAAGGCTAAGATCAAAAACCTTGTAAATATGGCCGTTTTAGAGCTTGGTTTGGCGCCGGTTGATTTTGCCGTTGAACACCCAGGTATAATGGCTCATGGTGACTATGCTGCAAACGTAGCTATGATCTTGGCCAAGCAGGCCGGTACAAACCCCAAAGACTTGGCTCAAAAAATTGTAGAAATTTTAAATAAAAACAAAATAGATGAAATTGAAAGTATTTCAGTCGCGGGGGCGGGTTTTATAAATTTTAAATTAACACCACAGTATTTCAATTCAGTTTTGCAAAACATTGTTAATGAAAATACAAAATACGATTTTGCAAATATCTATAGTGGTAAAAAAATATTGGTTGAACATTCCAGCCCCAACTTGTTCAAGCCATTTCATATTGGCCATGTCATGAACAATACAATAGGCGAGGCGATAACTCGTTTGGCGCGCGCATCGGGTGCAAGTGTTAATGTTATTTCGTACCCGTCTGATGTGTCACTAGGTATTGCCAAAGCCGTTTACATATTATTGCAAGATGGTTTGAGTAAGCTTGAAGATTTTAAAACTGATTACGAAAAGCTGGCCTATTTGGGCGAATGTTATGTGCGTGGCACAAAAGCCTACGATGAAGACGAAGCTGTACAAAAACGCGTGCGCGAAATTGTAAAATGTTTATACGAACATATCGATGGGCCTGAACTGCAAGCTTATGAAGTTGGTAAACAAATTAATTTAGAATATTTTAAAAATACGGTTGCCCGATTGGGTACTAACTTTGACGATTATATTTTTGAAAGCGAGGCGGGTGTAGAGGGTAAACAAATAGTCACCGATAATACACCAGCGGTATTTACTCAAAGCGACGGCGCAACTATTTATGAAGGCGAGCGCGACGGCTTGCACACACGTGTCTTTATAAACAGTGAGGGCTTCCCGACATACGAAGCCAAAGACATTGGTTTAATGTCATTGAAATTCAAACGCTACAACCCTGACCTGTCTATATTTATTACCGACCACGAGCAAACAAATTACTTTACTGTGGTTTCGACCGCTGCGGGTAAAATTAACCCCGTTTGGCAAAACAAAACAGTACATCGTACTCATGGGCGCATGAGCTTTAAAGGTCAAAAAATGTCATCACGTTTAGGTGGTGTGCCATTAGCTGTTGATTTATTAAATGCAGTTACCGAAGAGGTTATTGAAAAGGCACCTGATATGGCCGTTGATAATGCAGCCGATCAAGTTGCAATTTCAGCCATCAAGTTTTCGATCCTTCGTGCCAAAGCGGGTAGTAATATAAACTTTGACCCTGATACATCACTGTCATTTGAAGGCGATTCTGGCCCGTATTTGCAATACACTGCTGTGCGCGCTGGTTCGTTATTGCAAAAAGCTGAAAAATTAGATTTATTGCCAAATGTAAATAAAGTTGCTGATGGCTACGTAACAACTGATGTTGAAAAATATTTAAATATGTTTGACGAGGTGGTTGCACAATCAATTGGCGAATGGGCGCCACACTACGTGGCAACTTATTTGTTGGAGCTAGCGCATAGTTTTAATACTTGGTATGCAGGTACTAAAATTGTTGACGTTGAGAATACAAATGCGCCACAACAATTAGCGATTGTATTTGCTGTGCGTAAAACATTAATGGATGGGCTAAAGATTTTAGGCATTGAAACACCAAATAAAATGTAATTTTTTGTAAATTATATTTTACCTAAATTAATAAATAAAAAAAGTAAAGTTTTTAAACACTTTACTTTTTTGTTTTTTGGGTGTAATTTACTATAAGACATTTTAATTAAACCAAGCTATGACAGTACAAATTCATTTTCCAGAAGCAGACAAAGATTTTATGCAATTAATTGAAACTGCAATCATTAAAGTTCAAAAATTTCGTGAAAATCCGTGTTGGCCAGCCTACTTGGCTAAATTAAAAAAAGAAGGTGTTAGCCATATTTACTTTGAAGAAAGTAAAATTGTGTATGCTAGCAAACCCCCGATTGGTAAAAAATTTGGTGAAATCATTAGTGTAGATCTTGAACTCGAGGTTCTACCTGAAGATTCTAGCGAGAATATTTTACCAGACCTGGGCGTTATTCGTTCTGAGACCGGTTTTGGCGAACAAGTAAAACCCGAAAAGCACATTCGCTACGCAGGATTAAAAGCCCAAAACCTTTTCTGAACCCAAAAACCTAATTAATCCTTTGCAACATGAAATTGCAAAGGGTTTTTAATTTGGTTTACTTTTTTGTTTTTTAGTGTATAGTTTAAAAAGTAAAAAATAGTCCTATGAAAGATATAAAGTACTTCAAAAAACCAGACAGGGTATTTATGGCCCAAATGGAACAGTTAATAAAAAACGGTGAAAAATTTCGAGAAAATCGAGAATGGTCATCATACTTAATTAAACTGCAAGCAGAGGGGTTCAAGTATATTGTTATCGGCCCAAAATCTGTTGGTTATTGTGAAGTAAAACCATTAGAACTTCGTGATAATCAAGTTATTAATATTGCTGCCGCGCTTGATATACTTTCAAAACCCATTGAGGTGGATGAACGGGTTGTTAAGTTAAGCTTTATGGGGCAAGGCCTTGTAGGCCCTGGTCACGGCGGTGCATAAAAATATTTGCGTGATATGTCTTCTTTTTCCTCTTGTTTGAATTTTTTAAATTTAGGCAAGGGGTTTTTCTTTTGCAAACAATTCATTGGTTATTAAATGACTATTGCAAATATATATAAATAGGTTAATATTGATTTATAGGCAGTGAAAGGAGTATCGCCCTGGAGCCTAGGGAAGAGCCCTGTAAAAAGGAGGTAGACCCCATTAAATGAGAGCCGTTTAATAAAACGGAAACAAGGTGGTACCGTGGTTCGCTTGCGCTCAGATTGAGCAAAAGAAATCGCCCTTGAATCTATGACTTTTTGTCGTAGTTTCAAGGGCGTTTTTTTAGTCTGATTCTGGTACAAATATTTCAAAGAAACCCATTATTGGCCAAAAAAAGACCATAAATAATCTGCCTATCCTTGGTGGGTAAGTGCCTCTTTCTGAGATCATTTTGAGCATAATATTATAACCGAAACCTAGGTAGGTTACACAAAGAATTGATATTAAAAGTACTATTTCCATATTTTAATTATAGCATATATAGAAAATAAAGTCAAGCAATATGAACAAAAACGAACAAAACCAAAAATCAGTACAAGCCCTCCGCGAAGAGGCAGTTTTAGCATTTTGGGCCGAGAATCAGATCTTTGAAAAATCTTTGCAAAAAGGTTCACCAAGTGGCGAATTCGTATTTTATGATGGCCCGCCAACAGCTAATGGTAAACCAGGTATTCACCACCTAGAACCGCGGGCTTTTAAAGATGCTATTCCTCGTTACAAAACCATGCAGGGTTATAGTGTTCGTCGCAAGGGTGGTTGGGACACGCACGGCTTGCCGGTTGAATTGCAGGTTGAAAAAGCTTTGGGTCTAACTTCTAAAAAACAAATTGAAGAGTATGGTATTGAAAAGTTTAATGCTGAATGTAAAAAAAGTGTTTGGCAATATATCGATGAATGGGAACGTTTTACTGACCGCATCGGTTATTGGATCGATCACAAAAATCCATATGTTACATACGAACCTCAATATATTGAGTCTTTGTGGAATGTCGTTAAAGAGTCTGATAAAAAGGGCTTGCTGTACAAAGACTATCGCATAGTGCCATGGTGTGCACGTTGTGGTACAGGGCTTTCATCGCACGAACTTGCACAAGGCTATAAAGATGTTAAAGATTTGTCAGTATATGCAAAATTTAAAATAATTGGTTTTGATAATGCTTATTTTCTAGCTTGGACAACAACTCCGTGGACATTGCCGGGGAACGTTGGTTTGGCCGTCGGGGCCGATATTGATTATGTTGAGGTCAAAGTTGGCACTGATATTTTTGTTGTAGCAAAAGAGAGGGTAGAGAATTTATTTGAAGCCGGTACTTATGAAATAATTGCCGAACACAAAGGTGCCGAAATGTTAGGCATGCAATACGAACCACTATACCCATATTTAAAAAATATAATTAATGGGGCCGAGGCTGAAAAAATGGACAAAGCCTACAAGGTTTACATTGCCGATTTCGTAACCACAACTGATGGTACCGGTATTGTGCATACTGCCGTAATGTATGGAGCTGATGACTTTTTGTTGGGTACGCAAGTTGGCTTGCCTAAATTTCATTTGGTAAATGATGACGGTAGTTTTAAAAACGATATGGACTTTTTATCGGGGCGGGTTGTGCGCGACGAAGAAGTTGCAATTGATATCATCAAAGACTTAGCGCATAGGGGGTTATTGTTTAAGAAAGAAAAATACGAACACAGCTACCCACACTGCTGGCGTTGTCAAACTCCGTTAATATATTATGCGCGAGATTCTTGGTATATTCGCATGAGCCAAATTCGTGACACGTTGATGGCTAATAATGAATTAATTAATTGGGAGCCAGAGAATGTTAAACAAGGTCGTTTTGGCGAATGGATCAAAGATGTCAAAGACTGGGCAATTTCGCGCGAACGTTATTGGGGTACGCCATTGCCGGTTTGGGAGGATGAATCGGGTAATCGTCATATTTTTACAAATCGCAATGAATTACGTGCACACACAAAAAAATCAGGTAATAAATACTTTATAATGCGTCATGGTCAATCAATGGCAAATGTAAACGAAACAGTTAGTTCGGTTATTACAAATAATGATCCATTAACTGAATTGGGTGTACAGCAAGTAAATGAGTCAACAAAAAATATTAACGAAAAGATCGATTTAATTATTGCATCGCCTTTTATGCGTACTCAACAAACCGCTGAGATTGTTGCAAAACATTTTGGTGTCGAAGTAGTAACCGATGAACGCCTTAAAGAAATAGATGCAGGCGAATTTGAAGGTCAAAACTGGGCAAACTATCATGACTATTTGTACGGTCACGATGCGGGCAAATGGTTTGACCATAAAATACCTGGTGGCGAATCTTTGCGTGATGTATCACTACGTGTTGGTGAGGTCTTGTATGAGATTGAAAAAAGCCATACCGGTAAAAACATACTAATAGTAACGCATGGTGGCCCGGCTTGGTTACTACATGTTGTGTCTGGATTCTTTGTTCCAAATAATCAAGCATATAAAGTTGCCGACGGAAGTGTTTTTGTACCAGATTTTAAAAGATTTGCCAATGCTGAAATTCGCGAACTTGATTTCGTGCCATTCCCGCACAATCAAAATTACGAACTTGATTTGCATAAGCCTTATATTGACGAATATCCAATGTTTGACGATGCGGGGAACAAGTTAACACGCGTCAAAGAAGTGATGGATTGTTGGTTTGATTCAGGTGCAATGCCTTTTGCCCAAGACGGTTACCCATTAATGACTGATAAAATAAACTTCCCAGCTGATTATATTGCCGAGGGTATGGACCAAACTCGTGGATGGTTTTATACATTACACGCAGTCGCCGCAATTATGGACAAGGGCCCAGCCTATAAAAATGTAATTTGTTTAGGTTTAATTTTAGACAAAGATGCCCAAAAAATGTCTAAATCACGTGGCAATGTTGTTGACCCATGGTATTTGTGTAATACCTACGGAGCTGACGCTTTGCGATTGTGGATGTATTCGGTTAACCAACCAGGTGATAGTAAAAATTTTGATGAAAAAACAGTCAAAGAAACTGAAGGCAAAATCATAACCCTACTATATAACGTACTATCGTTTTATGATTTGTACCGTGATGCAAGTTTAGAGGGCAACAACGTTCCAAACTCAAACAATGTTCTAGACCAATGGATACTAGCTAAATTAAACGAGCTTGTTGCAGGTATGACCAATAGTTTAAATGGTTACAAATTGCTTGAACCAGTGCGCGAAATGCGCGAATTTATTGGCGACCTATCAACCTGGTATTTGCGTCGTTCACGTGATCGATTAAAAGACGGCGATGTTGATGCTAAAAAAACTTTGTACTATGTATTAAAAACTACAGCTAAATTATTGGCCCCATTTGCGCCATTCTCAGCTGAAGATATTTGGCAGAAATTGCGTACTCAAACTGATGAAATATCTGTACACTTAACCGAATGGCCAAAAGCTCAAACGCTTGATGAAAATATATTAAATGAAATGTTAAAAGTTCGCGAAGTTTGCACCGAAGGTAATGCTTTGCGTAAAAAATTAAATATTGCCGTTAAACAACCACTGGCTTCATTTACAATAGCAGGGGACCTTTCAAGTGATTATTTTGAAATTATCAAAGACGAATTAAATGTTAAAATTATTTTAGTTGGTACTGAATTTGCTTATGATACCGAAATCACACCCGAACTAAAACGCGAAGGGAACTACCGAGAATTAGTACGCGCACTGCAAGACTTACGCAAAGAAACTGGCTTAACTCCCGACGATGTAATTATGTTAAAAATTTCTGACAATGTCGAGGGTTTATTGGTAGGTTTTGAAAGTGATTTAAAAAAGACTGTGCAAATAAGTCAGATTGAATTTACTGATGGTGAAAATGAAATAAATATTGATGGGCAAGTTTATAAGGTAAGCATTCAAAAATAAATGAGCGTGTTTGAAAAAATACCTGTAAATATTGTGAAGTATTTAAAAAGGGTTTTAAAAGTTAAAACTTATGTTATTGAATATATTTTTGTTGCGATTGTTTTAATTGCCGTGGCATTGATTTCAAAAAAGGGGATGGTTGAATGGCTAGGTGTGTTAGCTGTGTTTCTAACATTCGGGCATACTTCGATTGCTGACAGGTTGCACGAACGCGAGGCTAAACGTTACAGTATCGATAAAAAAGTAGAGGTTGATTGCTACTGGAAGTTAAATTATTACTTTGTCGCCAAAGAAACTTGTTGGTTTATTTATTTTTACCTGCTTGGTGCCTGGTCGGCACTCGTTGGTGTTGTTGTATTCCTATGCTACCCACTATGGCGCAAATTGTGGCGTAAACATAAACCACTAAGATAATAAAAAAAGCCCACTACATTTAAGTAGTGGACCCAGGTTCAACCTGTTAAGATTTTGTTATTTTATGCAGTTTTTCTTTTGGGCGCATGTGCTACGTCTTCGAATGAAACGTGGGTGTAGCCTGCGCGGTTACTGCCGGCATTTTTGTTTACGGTTACCTTTGGTGCAATCCCAAGTTTTCGTAAAGCCTCTTCGTTTTCTTTTTTGAGATTTTGAAGCTCCTGCTTAACTTTTTTAACCTGGTCAACATTCTTAGGGAATACGTATTCGCCAACGGGTAAATCGTGGATCATTGCATACTTTATTTTTTCTACGATTTCTTCTGATGCTTTCAGCATTCCAAACGGTAACTTTTCAACCGGAACCTTTGGTTTCCATGTCTTTAGGCAGTTTTTCCAAATTTTATCTTTTGCCGGGTTTAGTGGCTGGCCTTTTTGGCTCATCCAAAAAACGGTTACAGTGTTATTAGGGTGAATTACTTTTACAATAAAATTAGCTTCACCTTCTTCGGGTCTCGTTCTCATACATATATGTATTGAACCATCGGTGCCTACTGTTTGGTTGTTGTTAAAAACATTTTTTTCGGCAGTCTTCGGGGTATTATTTTTTGTGCTCATGTGTTTCCTAGCTGTTAGTATTATAGCACCTTATATATAAAAAGTCAAGGGCAAAAGTGATGTTTCGGGGCCTATTTTAAAGGCTTTTTTGGTATAATAGGGCAATGTCGCATCATATTTACCATACAACCGGCCTAATTGTGGGCCTAAAGCCCAAGGGCGAGACTGACTTATTTTTAAAGGTCTTCACTCGTGATTTTGGTATGGTCGTAGCTACGGCTCAAGGGGCGCGTAAAATGGTGTCGAAAAATCGCTTTGGTTTGCGGTTATATGCGGTGCCTGAATTTGACTTGATCAAGACCAGGGAAAGCTTTCGCGTAGGTGCGGTTAGGCCCGAGAGTTATGCGCCTGATAGGGCCGAGACTTTGGTGCGGGCCAAAGTCTCGGCCATATTAGCGCGCTTTGTTGTGTCTGACGAACCACACGAAAAACTATTTGATGACGTTTTAGAATTATTTAAAAAACAAAGTAAATATTTAGATATTTTGGCTATGATTGTAATACTCGAGAATTTAGGTTATTGGCATAGTACAGAATCTGATAAAAATTTTATCAATGGTGGCGAATTATCAGCCCAAGAAAAATTTGAAATCATAAGTCGCATCAACGAATCAATTTCGCACATACACTTATAATTTGCTATACTACACACAATGGAAATGAACGATATGTTGCCCGATGATAACGAAGAATCTATCGGCAAAAAAAATAACGAAAAAAGAGTTGACCGAATCGAAGCGTTAAAACAACGCTTAATTGCCACAAAAGATATTAAAAATATTCGACCCGACAAGGTTCATAAATTAACCACCGAGGCTTTTAATGTACCCAAAGAATGGTCAAGTAATGGAACTGACGTTATGAAAAAAAATCTAAAACACCCAACATTTTTTAAAAAGTTTTTTATGTTTTCTTTTTTTGCACTAATTGCATCGCTTGCTTTTGCATATGTTTACTTATCAAATGGTGGTAATGTTGTAACAAATAAAAAAATTGACCTAGAGGTTTTAGGTAATTCTTTTGTTTCAGGTGGCGAGAAAGCAAATTTTGACATTATTATAGTCAATAAAAATTCAGTCAATCTTGAATTGGCTAGTTTGCTTATTAAATACGACAAAGGTGTTGGTGCAAAAATACCAGCAAGTGACCGCATACAAATAGGTACGATTTTACCAGGCGAAACAAAAAGGTTGCCATACGTATTGCCGGTTATAGGTCAAGAGGGCGACATCAAAGACATTGTTTTTGATTTAGAGTACCGCATATCGGGTTCAAATGCTTTATTTGTTAAAACCATAACAAATCAAATAACCTTGCGCTCAAGCGTTCTAGGTATTGGTATTGATGCCTCAAGTGTTTCATCACCAAACCAGCCATTCACAATGAAGGTTTCGTTGTCACCAAATGGTAGTGAGACTTTAAAAAACATAGCTTTAAAAGTCGAGTACCCAACAGGTTTTACTTTTAGAAATGCAAGTCCGGGTACGTTTTCAGGTAATAATATTTGGTATTTGGGTGACATAACTTCGGCAACCCCTCAAACGATTTCAATAACTGGCGACATTAATGGTTTCAATGACGAAGAACGCGTCTTTCGTTTTTATGCCGGAGAGTTCGATAGAACTAATAATGACGTAAGCCCCGTTTATGTTAGTAAAATTCACAGTGTAATTTTAAACAAACCATTTTTGTCGGCCAAGATAAATGAAGATACAGCTATTATCCCAATTCAGTCAGGTCAAACAGTGCCTGTGACTATTATTTGGCAAAACAACACCGAGCAGTCAATTCGTGATATTGAAATTACAGCTAATTTAAGTGGGACAGCTTATGATAGAACAACAATAGACCCTCGCGACGGCGGAGAATTTTACGACGATCGGGGTATGATAATTTGGGACAACCGTACAAATGATGGTTTGTCACTAGCAAATTCGGGCGAATCAGGTTCGGTTACATTTAGCTTCGTACCAAAATCTCCAGTTTTAATTACAGCTCCAAATAAAGAGGTTTCAGTTACTGTTTCAATCAAGGGTACACCGGTTGATTCAGTTAGCGAAATCAAAGAAGTTACTTCGATCGATTCACGTATTTATAAGCTTGGTACAACTGCGTCACTTGACCAGTCTGTTACATACTCAAGCGGTCCATTTAAAAACCTAGGTACACTACAACCAAAAATTGGCGCAATTAGTAGCTACACACTACACTGGACACTTTCTAACACTGATTCTTTGGTTGGTGGCACAATAGTTCGAGCAACGCTAAACAAAAACTTTGAATGGCTGGGTGAGACATCACCTAACGGAGAAAACGTTAGTTATAACCCTGCGTCGCGCGAAATTATATGGAACGTCGGCGACCTGTCTAAAAACCCAGCTCCTAATATTCGCAGGCAGGTGTTCTTGAAAATTGGCTTAAATGCCAAGCAGGCCCAATTTGGCGAGGTTCCAACGATCGTTGATCGCACCGTTCTGTCGGGTACAGACACAGTAAATGGTAGTCAAATCAATCAAAACAAAGGCGCCTTGAAATTAAACAGTGTTGATGGTTCAGAGATTAGGGTTGGCAAGTAATAAAAAGGCCTTTTAAAAATGCCATATTTCCTGTATATTTAGTCTATGGAAACAGAATCAAATACTGAAATTCAAAATGACTTGATGGAAAAGATTATTTCACTATGTAAAAGACGTGGGTTTATATACCCGGGTTCTGAACTATATGGTGGACTTGCGGGAACTTATGACTACGGCCCACTAGGTTCGCTATTAAAGCGCAATATTCAAAAATCATGGGTTAAATATTTCGTCGAAATGCGTGACAATATGTATTTGATTGATACGCCTATTTTAATGCACCCACGTGTTTGGGAGGCATCGGGTCATACAACTGAATTTATTGACCCGTTGGTTGATGATCTAAAAACTAATAAACGCTACAGGGCTGACCATTTGCTTGAGTCGGTTGGTGTTGATGCTGAAAAATTAACCACCGATGAAATGGATGCAAAGATCAAAGAGTTAGGCTTAAAAAGCCCTGAAGGTAATAATTTGTCAGATGTGCGCAAATTTAATTTGATGCTTGAAACTAAAATGGGCGCTGTTGAAGAGTCTGCGGTAATTACGCAGTTGCGACCCGAAGAGGCTCAAAGTATGTTTATCAATTTTAAAAATGTAATTGACTCAACCCCGGCAAAAATACCTTTTGGTATTGCTCAAATTGGTAAGGCTTTTCGTAATGAAATAACACCGCGCGATTTTATATACCGTATGCGCGAATTCGAAATAATGGAATTCGAATACTTCATACACCCACAAGCTGATTGGAACGAAGTTTTTGATCAATTTTTAAACGAGCAAGTAATTTGGCTAGAGTCTTTGGGTATTGACCGCAATAAATTACACCAACTTGAGCACCCCGAAACTGCACGTGCGCACTACAGTAAAAAAACCGTTGACCTTGAGTTCGAATACCCATTTGGTACCAAAGAACTTACTGGGCTTGCTCATAGGGGGGACTATGATTTGTCAAAGCATCAAGAATTTTCAAATACAAAACTAGGTATTTTAGATGATGAAAGTGGCGAAAGATTTTTGCCACACGTTATTGAACCAACGGTTAGTATTGACCGTGCCATACTTGCAACTCTTTGTTCGGTTTACAACGAAGAAGCCGATGAGAAGGGTGAATCTCGTGTATTTTTAAAATTACCAAACCATTTGGCGCCCTACAAAGTTTGTGTGTCACCACTTTTGAAAAACAAACCTGAATTACAAAATTTAGCTCGCGAAGTTTACAAAACCCTAAAAACTGAATTTGGTTGGGTAACATATGACGACAATGGTAATATCGGCAAACGCTACCGCAGGCAAGATGAAATTGGTACACCGTATTGTGTGGTGATCGATTTTGATACGCTTGATAATGGCGCAGTTTCAGTTCGTGATCGTGATACTCAAAACCAAGACTTTGTACAAATCGATGAACTAGTTGCTTATTTAAAAAACAAATTAAATAATTAATATGAAAAAAACTAATGATAAAAAAATAGGCCAAGAAACTCATATTAAATTTGCGGTCATTTCAACTGATGTTGCTTTGTTTACCATCAAAGACAATCAATTAATGGTTAGATTGATGCAAGTAGATCGACCGCCTTATTTTAATAACATACCTGGTTTGCCTGGCGGTTTGGTTTTACCTAGCGAAACAGCTATTGATTCAGCGCTACGTCAAATAGACGAAAAATCAGGCATTGATTCAAAGAAGGTTTACATTGAACAACTACATACTTTTTCAAGTATCGATCGTGACCCTCGTGGACGCGTAGTTTCGGTTGCTCATATTGGTTTTGTGCCTTGGCAGTATTTAAGCGAAGACGAAAAGGTAGACGGTACAGACTTTTACTGGGGTAGGGTAGACCAAGCCAGAAAGTATGCCTATGACCATAAAGACATAATAAATTTCTCGTTAAAGTGGTGTCGCGCACGTGTGCATAGTTCAACAATCATATCTAAAATAATCCCTGAACAATTTACATTAACTGAATTGGAAAAAGCTTTTGAGATAATTACAGGTAAAGACATCGATAAGCGTAATTTTAGAAAGAAATTTGATAAACTAAATATACTTAAAAATTTGGGTATAAACAGAACAGGTGAAAAACACAGGCCAGCAGCTCTATATTCATTCAAATCAAAAAACGTAATAGAAATCGAGGTTTTATAGTGCCTTATTTGACAAGTTGTTTATTTTGTGTTGTATAGTTAGTGTACCCTTTACAATTACAAACCTTTCGTATATGATAGTGTATATAGTACATTAACAAGTAAATAATATGGAAAAGCAAAAATCAGTCGGTGTTGTTATTGGAAGGTTTCAAACACATCAATTACATGTTGGCCATATGCACATCTTAAATACTGCAAGTTCTAATAATGATGAACTTTGCGTAATTTTAGGAGAACATGGTGGCGTCTCTAATGATCGCAATCCACTTGATGTTGCGACTAGGGCTAAAATGATCACAAAGTCATTTCCTAGTGCAAAAACATTAAGTGTGTCAGATAGCAGATCAGATACTGTTTGGTCACAAAAAGTTGATCAATTACTAAAACAAAACTTCGGTGGAAACAAGGTTACCTTGTACGGTTCGCGCGATAGTTTTGTACCTTACTATAATGGTAGTTATGAAACCATTATTGTTGACGAGGTTCCTAATCAAAGTGCTACACAAATTAGAAATAATGTGTGTACAAAAATTTCAGCCAGTAAAGATTTTCGCAAAGGTGTTATTTATTCGGCAATCAATCGATTCCCAATAGTTTATAGCACCGTTGATGTTGCAGTTTACCGCCAAGTAGGGGATGCTGTCGAAATATTATTGGGCGAAAAGTTCTCTGATGGTGGAGGTTATCGGTTTGTTGGTGGGTTCGTCGATACAGATGATGAATCACACGCCGTGGCCGCCAAAAGAGAATTGTTTGAAGAGGTGGGTATGATCGAGGTGGGCAAGCTAAACTATATCGATTCGTTTAAAATAGACGATCGTCGTTATGCCGGGTCTAAAGATAGTGTACTAACTACACTATTCATAACTCAGTATGTATTTGGTAGGGCAAGCGCTCAGGATGACCTTGATAATGTGCATTGGGTAGCCCTGAATGATGTTGATAAAAATATCGTTACAGAGCATGTGGCATTGGCAAATGCAGTTAAAAATTATTTCACAAAATAAACAACTTAAAAAACAAAAAACAACATGAAAAACAGGAGATTAATTACAATGACCGATTCTTACAAGTTTTCACACTGGAAACAAATACCTCCGGGTACAACTAGAATCTTTTCTTTCTTTGAAAGTAGGGGTGGCGCGTACAACCAAATGGTTTTTTACGGACTACAGTACTTTTTAAAAGAGTATTTAGAGGGTGTAAGAGTTACGAATGAAGACATTGATTACGCAAAAGATTTTTGCAAACGACACTTTGGTACTGATGAATTTTTCAACGAAGAAGGTTGGAGGATAATCGTAAATGAGCATGGTGGCAAATTACCGGTTGATATCAAAGCCGTTGCCGAAGGCACTGTTTTAGGTGTCAGCAACGTATTAATGACAATTGTTAATACTGACCCTCGTGTTCCATTTATTACCAATTATTTGGAAACAGTTTTGTCTGAAATTTGGTATCCATGTACTGTTGCAACCCAAAGCCGTGAAATGAAAAAAACCATTTTACGTTACTTGGAAGAAACCGGTACACCTGAATTAGTAGACTCTAAACTGGTTGATTTTGGTTACAGAGGTTCAACCTCACCTGAATCAGCTGGTATTGGTGGCTCGGCTCACTTGGTTAACTTTAACGTAAGTGATAACTTGGCCGGCATTGAGCTTGCAAATGACTATTATCATGAACCTATGGCAGGTTTTGGTATACCAGCTGCTGAGCACATGACTGTTACGTCATGGGGCCGTGAAAACGAAAAAGAAGCATATGAAAACATGCTTGATCAGTTCCCAACAGGTTTATTCTCGATGGTGATTGATAGTTACGACCCATTCAACGCAACCGAGAAAATTTTAGGCGAACAGTTACATGGTAAAATAATGTCACGTGATGGCGTGTTAATTTTCAGACCTGATAGCGGGCACCCACCAACTGTTGTATTACGTATATTAAATATACTTGGTGACAAATTCGGTTTCGAAGAAAACGAAAAAGGTTACAAAGTATTAGATTCTCACGTAAAATTAATTCAAGGCGACGGTATTGATCCAAAAATGATTGAATTAATACTTCAGGCCATGAAAAATGATGGTTGGTCAGCCGACAATATTACATTTGGTTCAGGTGGTGGATTATTGCAAAAAGTAAACCGCGACACTATGAAATTTGCCTTTAAATGTTCAGCTGTTGAAATCGACGGTAAATGGCACGATGTTATGAAAGACCCAATAACTGACCCTGGTAAAAAATCCAAGGCCGGCATATTGAAGCTAATAAAAGATGAAGGAGTTTACAAAACAATCAGGGTTTCTGAGTGTGATGGACAATTCTTTAATCAATTAGAAAGGGTTTTCGAAAACGGCAATATCGTTCGCGATCAAAAATTCTCTGATGTCAGAGAACGTGCCAAAATATAGTTCTTTATAGGCTCTTTAACTAACAAAGCCCTGAATGCAATATGCATTCAGGGCTTTTTATTATAATTTTTCTATCAGATATTTTTCTATCCATGTAATAATTTCGTCTTTATTACTGATGTGGAAAATTATAATCTGGCTACGCACAACTTTTTTATCGGCGATTGCTCCGAAATCAATCTGGCCGTAACCGTCTTCGTTGACGTATAAAAATTCATAACCTAGTTTTTTTGAGATCCCGTAAATAGGATCCCAGTCCCAGGGGGTTGTTGTACCTGGTTCAAGCACTATGGCTCCAACTTGGCCTTTCCATAATTTTGCCAAGCATATACCAATACTTCCACCATCAACTAAAATGTTTTGGAAAAGCCCATTGTCTGGGAACGTCATTTCTTGAATAATCAAAGGGAAGCATCGAGGGTCGTTTCTTAGTAGGCAATACTGATTTTTTAGGTCTCTATGCTCATTTCTGATTTTACTAAGTCTTTGAAGTGAGTCACGGCGAGGTTCAATTCTGTGAACATTTTCAGATTCGGGGCGGTAGTAATAAATTTCGCCAGTCATAACATCTGATATGCATGCAGCTAATACTACAAAAATAGATTCGCCGGGCGCTTGCCAAATAAGTGAAAGCATTGAGCCAATACCTTCTGACTGCATTCTTTTAAAAGCACTAGTTCCATCAAGAGGGTCAATGGTAAAGTAATACTTACCATATTTTGGATCTAGTTTGCACTCAAGTAATATTGCTTGTTCAGACTCTTCGGCTATTATGCCAAAATCAGGGTAACATTCCTGAATAAGCTTAACAACTATTTTTTGAGCCTCTACGTCAATGTTTGTAACAAAATCAGTCTTCTTTTTGTCTTCGTTGATTTTTATCTTAGATTCAAACTTGTAACGATTCTGACGAATGTACGAACTACTGCGTTCAATGACCTCTTTCATGAAAAGGCTTAATTGGTGTGGGTTTATTAATTTTTTCATATTCTATATCTAATCGTTTTATATCACTATATATGTATTGAGTCAAATTCGTATTATTATGGCGAACTGCTATAGTAATATAATGAATGTTAAAAAAACAACCCTAAAAAATGGTTTGCGTATCATTACGCACCCAATGAGTGATACAAAAACTGTTACTATAACTGTGTTTGTTAAAACTGGTTCTGATTATGAGCGTGACAATGAAATGGGGCTTTCGCACTTTCTAGAACATATGTGTTTCAAGGGTACGACTAAACGGCCTACAACTTATGATATCTCAAAAGAGTTTGATATTTTGGGTGCAAAAAACAATGCCTTTACTTCAAACGATATGACGGCTTATTGGGTCAAAGGTCAATCAAAAGATGTTGAAAAATTAGTTGACCTGGTCGCCGATATATATTTAAACCCAACTTTTCCAGAAGCTGAAATCGAAAAGGAAAAAGGCGTAGTCTTAGAGGAAATAAATATGTACAATGATCAACCGCAATACGTTGTTTATGATAAGTTTTTAAATTTAATGTATGGCAATCAACCAGTCGGGCGTATGATTTCAGGCACGCCTCAATCGGTCAAATCTTTAACTCGTGATGATTTGGTTAAATATCATAAATTGCAATACGTACCAAACCGTACAATTATTTCAATTGCGGGTGATATTGATAATAAAAAAATACTAGAACTAATTAAAAAATATTTTCAAATTGATATTGGTAGTACTGGTAGGGAAAAGGTAAAAATTAAAAAGCACGTATCAAAAAAACACACAGTTCATACACATCGCGCAACTGATCAAACTCATTTAATAATGGGCTTCCCGGGGGTTTCGGTATTTAGCGGCGATGCGCATGTTTACCACATGCTTGCGCGTGTTTTAACTGGAGGTTTCAGTTCAAGATTGTTTAGGTTGTTGCGCGAAGAGTTGGGCGTGGCATATTATGTGCAAGCTGGGTCAGAGAATAGTTTAAATCACGGTACGTTTATGATATCAGCGGGTGTTACGACTGATAAAACAGCTTTTGTTATACAAAAAATTAATGAAGTTTTGGTTGATATTGCAAAAAATGGTGTACCCGAAGAAGAGTTGAATTTAGCCAAGAACTCATTAATTGGCGGTATTTATTTAGGGCTTGAAACTAGTGATGCTTATTCGGTTTATTTTGGTGAAGGCGAACTGATGAAGGGGGTAATAGAAAAACCTAAAGACTATGAATCTAAAATTCGTTCAGTTAGCGGCGAACAAATCAAAAAAGTTGCTAAACTGCTAACCAAAAAGGGTATAGCCAGACTTTCAACCATCGGGCCCCAGAAAAAGCCTGATGAATTTGAAAAAGTCTTGACCTAGATTTGCCTAGCTTTTTGACCAAAAAAGCGTAAAATTATAAATATGAGTGAATCAAAAAATATATCTATATCAACGGGTACTATTATTAGGGTTGCCCTTATTGGTATTGGCTTTTACGCTTTGTTTTATTTAAAGAGCGTGTTATTACCAGTATTGGTTTCAATCGTTATCGCTTCGTTTGTTAGTGTTATTGCTATAGACTTAAGAGATAAATACAAAATCCCTCGCAAATTATCTGTGGCGCTTATTTTCTTTATGGGTTTGATACTGCTAGGTTTGTTTATATATTTTATTGTACCGATGGTGGTAAATGAATTTTCACAATTGGCTGGCCAGTTATCAAAAGTATTACCCAAGGCTCAATTTTTAAAACCGTTTACTGATCAGGGTCTAGCAACCGGTGCGCAAAAAATATTTGATTCAGTTACCGATGGTGGTACAGCTAACCAGGTTTTCATTGGTGCAAAACAAATAGCTAGCAGTGTTTCAGCTGGAGTGTTTGGCTCTTTGGCTCAAATTTTTGGTGGCTTGATGAACCTTGTTTTGGTTTTAGTGATGTCATTTTATTTGGCAATGCAAGACCGCGGGGTAGAGACTTTTTTGCGTATAGTTACTCCATCTAAAAATGAAGAAATGGTTGTGGCGTTGTGGTCACGCGTTGAACGCAAAATTGCTAAGTGGCTAAAGGGGCAAATCATGCTTGGGTTTATAATATTCTTGTTGTCATATACTGTTTTAGCAATTGCTGGGGTTAAATATGCTTTGGTGCTAGCTATTTTGTGCGGCGTATTAGAAATGATCCCTTACGGTATTACATTTGGTATTATACCTAGCGTTTTGGTTACATTGATTGACGTTGGACCTACAACTGCATTATGGGTATTGGTTGCTATGGTTTTGATTCAGCAAGCTGAAAACTATATTTTAGTACCAACTCTGTTTCGTAAAATTATTGGTGTACCGCCACTGATTGTTATAATCGCGTTACTTGTGGGCTTTAAATTAGCCGGCTTTTTGGGCATGATTTTGGCTATGCCAATGGCAGTTTTGATGCTAGAAATACTTGATGACGTTCAAGCCTCTAAAATACACAGGTTAGGCAAAGACTTTAAAGAAGTTGTCGCTGACTTGAAAAAAGACTAAAAATCTATAAACTATACAAATGCAAAATAAAACCTTTTACCTAACTACAACATTACCTTATGTTAATGCGCCGCTTCATATGGGGCATGCTTTGGAATTTGTCAGGGCCGACGCAATTGCACGTTATAAAAAGTTAGTTGGGTTTGATGTTTATTTTAATACCGGTACTGATGAGCATGGTATAAAAATTTATCAAAAGGCGACCGAAGCCGGTATGACCGCGCAGGCATTTGTTGACGCAGGGTTTGAAACATTTAAAAAACAACTTGAAATGTTTGGTGTTACAAACGACATTCACTTTATTCGCACAACAGATCGTGTGCATGAAAAGCTTGCTCAAATGTTTTGGAACAGGGTAAATGAGAATGGTTTTATTTATAAAAAAAATTACGAGGCTAAATACTGCGTAGGTTGTGAAAGTGAAAAAACCGAGTCTGAGCTAGTCGATGGTTTTTGTCCTGACCACAATGGCATACCACTACAAATAATTAACGAAGAAAATTACTTTTTCAAGTATTCAGATTTTGGCGAAAAGCTTTTAAAATTTTACGAACAAAATTCAAAATTTATTACGCCCGAATTTCGTATGAATGAAATGAAAAGTTTTATTAACGGTGGATTGCAAGACTTTTCAATTTCGCGAATTGAATCAAAAATGCCATGGGGTATACCCGTGCCGGGTGATAATGAACAGGTTATGTATGTTTGGTTTGACGCACTGACAAACTACATTTCGACTTTCTTAAAATCATCGGGCTTAAGTGCTGAAGATGTAAATAGCTTAGACGATTTATTAAATAACGAGCAATTCATAAAATACTGGGTAAACGGCACACCAACGCAGTATTGTGGTAAAGACAATACTCGTTTTCAGTCTGCTATGTGGCAAGCCATGCTAATGGCGGCCAATGTGCCAAACTCGCACCAAATCGTTGTAAATGGCTTTATAACCGCCGACGGTGGGGTAAAGATGTCAAAGACGCTGGGTAATGGTGTTGACCCACACGATATAGTAAACGAATACGGCACTGATGCATTGCGTTACTTTTTGCTACGCGAAGTGTCTAGTTTTGAAGATTCGCCATTTACTATGGAGCGTTTTAAAAACGCGTATAATTCGGGGCTGGCTAATGGGTTAGGGAATTTGTCTTCACGACTACTGACTCTTTCAGAGAAGTATTTAGATGCGTGCCCCGAAATACCTGAAAACTCTATACCACAAGAATTTTTTGATCATTTAGAAATTTTTGATATTAAAAAAGCAACAGATTATATTTGGGATAAAGTTCAGGATCTTGATAAAAAAATTCAAAACACAGAACCGTTCAAGGTTGTAAAGGTAGATTTAGAAAAAGGTAAAGAGTTAATTTCAGAAATGATTTTAGATTTGTATACAATAGCCCGCATGTTAAACCCAATAATGCCCGAGACAAATGCAAAACTAAAAGCCTTGATAAAAGAAAACAAAAAACCCGAAACACCTTTGTTTTTGAGGAAAGATTAAAAATAATTTATAGACATATGAATAAAACAAAAATTATAATTAGTTCCTTGTTGATTGGTTTAATTTCAGGATACGTTTCAGTTTATTATTTTACGGGATTTTTTGGAGGTCTTCCATTTGGTGTTGCTATAATGATATGTCTAGGACTATTTTTAAAGAAAAAAACTAGTCTTGGTCAGTTTTTTGTTTTTGTTTTTTTGTCTACAATCGCTTGTTTTGTTGCGGTAGAAATTTATATTAATTTACAAGATCAAGGTAAAGAAATCATGGGCTCATTGTCATCTGCTTTTACTGGTTCCCTTATTTTAATTCTGTCATATAGATATATTTTAAAAATCAAATCAACGTTTGTTTATGAAATTCTTTTAATAATACTGGGAACTTTTTTAGGATTGACGGGGTTACCTAAAGTCTTTTATTTAGGTGTTTTTATTTCATGGCAATCAATTATGCTAGCGGCAATAATGTATACAACAATGCAAATTGAAGAAAACAAAAAACCAGAAACCCCATTATTCTTGCGAAAAGATTAAACTAAAAAGCCCCCTGGGGGGCTTTTTTTAAAAAACAAAATTTTTAGTACCGTTTAGGAATAGCTCCTTTGCGATATTTTCGTTTTTGAATCTAGGATCTGTGGTAACGTCTTTCAAGATAAAGGGCTTAAGGAAGTCAGGTAAAATTACAGTGTCCTGAATTTTTGTTAGCTCAATTTCAAGCATATACATAAACGGTATACCGTCCCATAGGAATTCATCAAGTTCAAAATACTGATTTTTCCATAAGAAACAATACCTATTTTTATATATTGGTGCATGCACCGGACTTAATTGATCAAAGAACCCAACATAATCATTCACGCCCAGCGTTTGTCCTAGCTCAACATTCTCATTGTTTGGTAGTCGCTTCTTGAATGTGTGGTAATAGCTTTCATGTCCAAATACTTTGCGTTTACGAATCCGGCACCCATCTTGCTTTAAATAGCGTTGCTGAATTTCAACAATCTGATAATGTAAAATAACGGGCAACATATTTGGTAAAAAGTTTTTTAACAAATACTTACGCTCAGCTTCTATTGGCTCAGGTATACCTAGCATATTGTACAGTTTGGCAAGAGCCCGCGCCTTCTTTCCCTCAAAGTCTGTAGAATTGTCGATCGCGCTAATGTGTTCATGGCCAACCCAAATCTTTTTTTGAATTTCATTAAAGACTTTTGCTTTTTCAATCAGTTGTTCAATGGGTATACCCTCATCGCGTGCAGCATTATTTGCAACCGTAAATGCTTCAGGTTTATCAACAGCAACACTGTCCATAAAAATTAGGCCACTGTAACGGCTTAGTAATTCACCGTAACTTTTAAACCCATACTTTTTAATGAGTGCGTCAAACACTTCATA
>JACCDK011984565.1_pt1 | contig 28345 bp, 24 predicted proteins | sample 7445871 | NCBI WGS metagenome assembly JACCDK01 (sample SAMN15323436, study PRJNA562643) | freshwater metagenome | isolation source: river surface water | place: USA:Blue River Watershed | collected 2017-08-15 | reverse complement strand
GTCGTAAATGCCGGGCACCGACAAGCAGCCCTCTTCGCCCTTGACGCGCTCGTCGTTCATCCAGGTGATCTCGGGGTTGATCAGCACCATGGGCTGGTTGCGCTCTTCCGAGGTGTCGATCACCACCAAGCGCTCGTGCACATCGATCTGCGTAGCGGCCAGGCCAATGCCGCCGGCCTCGTACATGGTTTCGACCATGTCATCGATCAAGGCGTGCACACGGGCGTCCACCACCAGCACTGGCTTGGCCACTTTGTGCAGGCGAGGGTCGGGATAACAAAGGATAGTTCGCAGGGCCATGGCTCAAAAACTCAAATGGAATTCAGGTATTTTCGGTCATTTCGGCTCGAAGCCTGCAAGGCTCAAGGCGAGAGACCGTATTGCACGAAACGGATCATGAAACGTGCCAGCGCCAGGCCGTCATGTGGGTCTGAAAGACTTCCGATACTTTGCTCATAAAGCGGCTCCCCCAGCATGCTTCGGCGCTTGTCCAGCAAAAAGGCCGACACCTCTGGCGTGAACTCCGGGTGAGGCTGAATGCAAAACACCTGGTCACCCAGTGCGTAAGCGGCCACTGGGCAATCGGGCTGCGTGGCCAGCAAAGTGGCGCCAGCGGGCAAAGCCAGCACCTGGTCCTGGTGGCTGGCCAACAAGGCCATGCGGGGCGCTTGCCCTGGGGCCAGACCCAGGTGTTCGGGCGCGCCCAGCCAATCGTAAGCCTGCCGCCCAACCCGCCAGCCCCGAGGAGCCCGCTGAACGGGCGCACCCAGGCAGTGCGCAATCAGCTGATGACCAAAACAAACGCCCAGCAACTTGTGCTGGTCCTGCAGCAAACGCGTCACCCGCTCGCGCAAGGCCACCACCCAAGGCTCGTCCGAAAAAGAATCGGCGCGGCTGCCCGTCAAGAGCACCGCGTCGTAGGCCTCAAAACTGGCCGGGTATTGCCCATGACGGGCACTGAAGGTGTCGATACGGCCCTGGTAGCCCGCTTGCGCAAACAAACGCTCAAACATCGCCGACACCCGCGAATAACGCTGCACCAAGGGCGGGTCCAGGTCGTCGTTTTCGAGGATGCACAGGTGCATGTGAGCGGTAGGCTGTTGGGTGGGTAGCTGCATGACGTGATTTTATGGACTTGGCGCAAGCCGGGGTTTGAACCAAAATGCTGCTCACAACATGCATTCGACAGCCAGACAGGCTGCACAGGGAGACAACATGGTCAACACCCCCGAGGAATTGGGCGCTTGGTTGCGGCTGGTGCTCACGCCTAGCGTGGGCTCCGAAAGTGCCAGGCGGCTGCTGGCGGCCTTTGGCGAGCCCCAAGCCATGTTTGCGCAGACCGAAACCGCCTTGTGCCAGGTGGTCACCGCCAAGCAGGCACAGGCGCTGAACCTCATGCCCGAAGGCTGCGCCGATCTGACCCTGGGCACCCTCGACTGGCTGCAAGCCAGCACCGGCCCAGGTCGCTGCGTGCTCACCCTGGGCGATGCCGACTACCCCACTCCCCTGCTGGACATTCCCGACCCGCCTCTGATGCTCTACGCCATGGGCCAGACAGCGCAGCTGACCACGTTTCGGGCCGAGCAAGCGCTGGCCATCGTGGGCAGCCGCAACCCCACACCCCAAGGGGCAGACAATGCGCGTGAATTTGCCCGCAATCTGGCGGCCAGTGGGCTCACGATCGTTTCAGGTCTGGCTCTGGGTGTGGACGGCGCGGCGCACCAAGGGGCCTTGCTGGGGCACGCCGGAAATGGCCTGTCCACCATCGCCGTGGTCGGCACCGGGCTGGACCGGGTGTATCCGCGCCAGCACCGCGAATTGGCGCACCGCATCGCACAAAACGGGCTGATCTTGAGCGAATACCCGTTGGGAACGCCGCCACTGTCACCCAACTTTCCCAAGCGCAACCGACTGATCTCAGGCCTGTCGCAGGCCACTTTGGTGGTCGAAGCCGCCTTGCAATCGGGCTCGCTCATCACCGCCAGACAAGCCTTGGAGCAAGGCCGCGACGTGATGGCCATCCCCGGCTCCATCCACGCCACCCAATCCAAAGGTTGCCATGCGCTCATCAAACAAGGGGCCAAACTGGTGGAATCGGCGCAGGATGTGCTCGAAGAGTTGCGCATGCCTGCGCCCATCGCGCAGCAGGTTCTGGACCTGCCAGCCCTTGAAAGGGAAGAGTCCGTATCAGGCTCCTCCCCCGACCGAGGCCTGCTGCGCGCCATGGGCCACGACCCCGTGGGCCTGGACGCCCTGCAAGCGCGCTGCGGCTGGCCCACTGCGCAACTGCAGGCGCAACTGTTGGAGATGGAATTGATGGGCCAAGTCGGTCGACTGCCCGGAGGGCTGTTTCAGCGCATCGGGGTGGGTTGAAGTGGAGGTCGCCGCTGGTCTAAAACCATCACTGGGCAGGCGAAAAATGATTAATGTTTCTATTTAATTATTTTTATAGATACGATAAAGGTTTTTTAAAATGACCGAAGCGTTTATTGAGATAACTGCTCACCGCTTCACCGCTCAACCACAAAATGCTTTTTAAACACAAGGTCAGAGAGCACATCGTCCTAGCAAAAAGACCCATGCTATCGTCCTGTTCAAAATTGCATCAACGATAATCCTTGGATGCCTGCTGCCCAAAAAAAAATCGACATTTCCATCGTCACCTATAACTCCGCAAAATGGTTGGACAACTTTTTGCGGAGCTTGATGGCTCAAAATTTGCCTCTGGCGAATATCTGCCTTCATTTCAGAGACAACGGATCTACCGATGAATCGGTTTCAAAACTGACCCTTTTTCAACGGCAGCAGTCTGGCAATTTCTGCAGCATAGACATCGACACCGGAAGCAACGTCGGATTTGGTTCAGGCCACAACAGCAACTTCCTGCAATGCACCAATGACTTCGTTTTGGTCACCAATGTTGACTTGGAATTCGAGCCAGACACCCTGACCACCTTGCTGGCGCAAGCGACACAAGACAGTGCAGATGTCGCCTCTTGGGAGTGTCGCCAAAAACCGTTCGAACACCCCAAGGACTACCACCCAGTGACGGGTGACACCCTCTGGAGCTCGAGTGCTTGCATTCTTTTCAGGCGCTCAGCCCTGCAAGAAGTTAACGGCTATGAGCCCCTGCTTTTCATGTACGGCGAAGACGTGGAATTGTCTTACCGCCTAAGAGACAATGGTTATCGACTGCGCTATGTGCCCACCGCCACTGTGTGGCATCACACCTACGAAGAAGCGGCCCAAGTCAAACCTTTGCAGTTTCTGGGCAGCACATTGGCCAACGTTTTGCTACGCTGTCGTTATGGCAGTCGCGCAGAAGTGCTTCAAGGCTTTTTGATGTTCCTAGGCCTCTTTGCCTTAAGGCCGCAATTTCCTGGGCAACGCCGCCAACTCTTGGCACAAAGCCTCAAGCTGATCCGGCTCGCTCCACGGTTTCTCAGCTCTAGACGAAAAAGCACGGAGCCGTTTCCATTTCGCATGTGGGACTACGCCATGGCGCGTGATGGCGCATTTCATGCCTACCCTGAAGGTGGACCTGCCTTGACTCCCCTTGTGAGCGTACTCATCCGCACCATGCCAGGCTGCGGAGCCAGACTCAAAGAAGCCATCGCCTCTGTGGCGGGTCAAACCTACGGTCCTATCCATTTGGTTGTGGTGGAAGACGGTGGCAGCACAGCACAAGCGCAGATCACAAATGTTCAACAATCAGGGCGATTCGCGCACGTGAGTTACGTGCCTCTGGAAAAGTCGGGACGTTGCAAAGCCGGCAATGCTGCCCTGCAAGCGGCGCAAGGTGAACTCGTTTGCTTTTTGGATGACGACGACCTTTTTTACGCAGATCACCTGGAAGTGCTGGTCACTGCATGGGCCAAGCAACCTGAATTGGGTGCTGTTTATGGCCTCGCCTACGAAGTCAAAACCCAAATCATCGACAAAGATGCCTGGGTCTACAAGGACCTCATGCACAGCCTCATACACCGTCAGGCCTTCAGCCGACCTTTGTTGTGGCACCACAACTTCATGCCCATCCAAACGGTGCTATTTCAGCGCCAACTCTTTCTTGACCATGGCGGTTTCGACCCCGAATTGGACAACCTGGAGGACTGGAATCTTTGGGTGCGCTACTCGCTCAAGCATGACTTCCAGATGATCCCTAAGGTCACATCGCTCTACCGTGTCCCGGCCGAAACAGACAAAGCCATCCAGCGACAGGGCATTCTGGATGACTACTACGCAATTGCACAAGCAAAACACGCCCAACTCAAAGTCGAACTCAGTCCCCCCGAAATACTGAAGCTGGCCGAACAACTTTCCCGCGAACTCTACATCGGCGTCATCCCAACGGCAGTTGTTCGAAAAACCATCCTCAAAATGCCCTTTCTCAATTGGCTCTACCACCCAGCTAAACGCGCCTGGAGCCTATGGCGTGCGGTCCGAGCCCGATAAGGAACATCATGGAAGACTGGTTCACCCCTTATCAAACTCGTCCACTTCCACCAGCTCAAAGGGTGCTGATTTTTGCACCCCATCCCGACGACGAAATATTTGGCTGCGGCGGTGCTGCTTGTCTGTACAGGAATCAAGGCGTCGAAGTCACCGCAGTGGTCGTGACCGACGGTGCGGCCAATGCACCCGCAACCCAAAGGCCAGGCATTTTTGCCACCCGCCAAGCCGAAACCAATGCGGCCCTGGATACGCTGAACATAGCGCCCGCCATTTTTTGGGGGCTTCAAGACCGAAGCATTGGAGCCTCACCCGGCCTGACAGCTCGCATGGCTACACTGCTTGAAACCCGTCCATTTGATGTGGTGTTCACACCCAGCCTCAGCGAAATTCATCCTGACCACAAAGCCTGCACCCACGCCATGCTGGCTGCTCTGGAGCAACGCCATTTACAAGGTAAGGCCCTTCCGGTTGTGATGTTTTACGAAGTCGGCATCCCACTGCAGCCCAACTGCTTGATCGACATCACCCCCGTATGGTCACGCAAAGAACGCGCCATGCAAAGCTTTGTCTCGCAACTTGCCACACAAGACTATGCTCGGCAAGTTGCAGGGCTCAACACCTACAGAACCTACACCCTGGGGCAACACGTCCAATATGCCGAGGCGTACCGAATGGTCACTGCCGATAACTTATGGGAAGAAATTGGACGGCCATCCACGGACCACAACCCGCCAATAACCGGGCGTTGGCTCCAAACGGTGCTGGCGTCAGCAGAGGCCAGCATTGAAGCCATGCAGACACAACTCGTTGCGCAAAATCGCCTTGTGACCGACATGGATGCATCAGCGAAAGACGAAAGAGAAAAACTCTGGAAAAAAATAGCCGAAGCAAGCGCTACTTTGAACGAACAAATCCGCCATATCAGCTTGGAGCGCCAAAACCTTCAATGGCAAGTCGACCACCAAAGCCAAGAGATTCAGAGCCTCAAACACCACATTGACCAGCAAAAAACCCAATTGGATGAAAGTGCTGAACAGCTCAACGCCCTTCGGTGGACCACTGAACACAAAACCACTGAAAACACCCAACTGCTGCAAGACATACTGCAGACGCAAAAGCACCTGGAACAACTGACTCAAACCCTGTGGTGGCGAATCGGCAAACCTATGAGATGGGTGCTTCACCAACTCAAAAATCGAAACGCTTGATCCGCAACACGATCATCGGAAATCCGTGTCGCCACTGGTTAACCACCATCGCCCCTCAGGCTCGGTGTCCAAATCGCCAGGCACCCAATCGTTGGTTGGAATTTGCACATCCAATGACTCCAGGCGAGCGTCATCTGTTTTCAGCAAGTGCGCATGGCTTTGTGTGATCCAAGCGGACACTGCGGGACTGTTGGTACCCCCTGCAAAAGACTGAGCCGCCAGCACCAGCATCTGAAAACGATGAGGATGCCCGATCACATCCAGCATCTCCTGGCGATCATCTGACAACTGCCGTAAAACCACGACACCAAGCACTTTGCGTGTCAATCTGTTGAACACCTTCAAAAGGGTGTAGTCGTGAGATGGGTGCGCCGCATAACGCGTTTGCACATGGTGCGCGTCCCTGACCCCCATCAAACTCCCTGGCATCGCTTGGCTCATTTCAAGCCAAAGGTCATCCACAAATTTCAGATTAGAACGATCGGCGTGCACGCAGCCCACCCACCATGGCAAGGCCTTGATTTTGGGCGGCCAAAACAGCTCCGCCAACTGATCGACCGGGCGGTACAAATTCAAACGGCGCGCCACGCGCATGGCACGCTGGTTTGGAAAGCCAAACCCAATCCAATAAGGCGCACCCACCGACAACGACTGCTCTAAAAAAGTGCTGGCCGCCAATTGGAAGGGCCCTTTTCGGGACAAACCCTCACGAAACGAGGGATGCACCATCACATCACCCACTTGAATGCCCGGGCGCTTTTGACCGCCCCAAACCACGTCTCTGGGCATACCACCATAAAACGCGATCATGCGACCCTGCTGAAACACCGCCACACCCGGCCTGTTGGTGTCGCGGTATTTCCACGACCATTGGGCCTGTGAAATGTCATGCCCAAAACAAGCCACAAACAAATCATGCCAAGCCGCAAAATCCTGTTTACGAACCCACCGAATCACCGGACTGTCCGGTTGTCTCGCATTGAGCCAAGCCTGACCTGTTGGGCCCTGTGGCTTGAACCCCAAACGCATGGCCAAAGCCTCTGCATGCAAAAACAAACCACCCTCGCCCGCTGGCCAAACTACCACATCACCTGGCTGAGTCTGGCAACACGCATCCTCGAAAAAATCCAACAAGTCCATAAGTCAAGCCCACTCAGCATCAACTCTGATGCGGCGTCCTTTCCTTAAAGCCTTGCAGCGGGGCCTGATCAAAACTTCTCCAAACCCTCGGCACATGAAACAAGCCCTGCTCAATGCCCTGCTGGCTGATCTGGACCTTGATGAAATGATCAGCGTTGTCATAAATGTGAAGACCCCGCTCACAAAACAGGAACGCGCTCAAGGTGTAGGTCCCCTTGAGCAAAGCCACCGACGGAAACACCAATTCCACCCAACCGCTCCCCGACACAGACCGAGCCAAAGTCACCCCATCGTTCCAAGCGCCAGCGCTGCCGATGATTCGACCATCCATGCTGTGCAAAGTCACCGCAAAAGAAGGTGCGGGCATTTCAGGGTCACTCTCGAACATGGCCCGAACAAGCAAAGAATCCACCTGCCCATGTGCATGCGCCAAGTCGCCGATGCCATACACACGCTCCTCTTGGTTTGTACCTTTGACGCCCAAGGTCAAAGTGCGCAAACGTGCGTAACCCTGCAAAGTCCCGCTGCGGGGCTGATCACCTTGAGGCACAGCCAGCTCAATCGCCTGAACAGACTCGCCTGAAGGCTCATCGTTGGCATTTTGCAAGGGCATCACACCCTCAATTTGTGCCAAGGTGGCAGGCATTTGTTGACCCGGCAAGGCAGCCGATGGCGAGAACTCGACCCCGTCCAAAAAGTCCTGATAGACAGGAATGACCAAACTGGGATGACCATCTTTCAAGATGGCGCCCTTGTCCAACCAAATGGCACGCGAACACATGGCCTCAATGTGAAACAAGGAATGCGTGCAGAACAAAATCGTGGTGCCTTGATTTTTGAGGGCCAAAATCCGGTCAAACGATTTACGGGCAAACTCCCCATCGCCCACAGACAGCGCTTCATCAATGATCAACACATCAGGCTCGGTGCAAGTGGCAATGGAAAACGCCAAGCGCACAACCATTCCGCTCGAATAGGTCTTGATAGGCTGATCAATGAAGGGCCTGATACCTGAAAATTCAATAATCTCTTCGAGCAAGGCATTCGTTTTTTCGTTCGAAAAACCGGCCGTAGCGGTGGCCAGAAAAATATTCTCTCGCCCTGAAAACTCGGTATTGAAACCCGCGCCCAGCTCCAAAATGGCACTGATTTTTCCAGCCACACGGACCGAACCCGAACTGGGCTGAACCGTCGCGCTGACCAACTGGAGCAAGGTGGATTTACCAGCTCCATTTTTGCCAACGACCCCCACCACCTCACCCTGGCGCACCGTCAAATTGCAAGGCTGCAGCGCGGTGTAACTGGGCACATCTTCGGCACGCGAGGGCTTACCGCGCAACGCCTGCCACATGCGCTGTGCAGGCTTGATTTGAACCGGGTAATGCTTGCTGGCTCCAACCAGTTCAATCATCACATCAGACGCAGACAATTCAGAGGACATCGGCAAACCCACTTTGAAGACGCTGCAGCAACCACAAGCCCAGCACACACGCCAACATGCCAGAACCCAGCGTCACCCCCAAAGCGCCCCAAGGCACCTCACCGCCGGCGATCACCACTTGGCGCAAAGCCTCAATAGGGGCTGTCAAGGGATTGATAAATGTGACGGGTTGAAGCCACTCGGGCAAAGCCTGAACGGGATAAAAAATAGGGGTCAAAAACATCAAGGCCGACACCACCAACCCCACCAACTGAGAGACATCGCGTAGATATACGCCCACACTGCTCAGCGCCCAGCACAAAGCCAACAACCAGGGAACCAGGCATAACAAAATCAAGGGCAAAGCCAACCAACCCCAGTGCGGCCAATACCCTGAAGCAATGCTCGCGACCAGCCAAATCAGCAGGGAGACAGCCATGTGGAAACTCGCAGACACCATGGAAGCCCAACTCAAGGCAGGCAAAGGAAACACCACTTTGGTCACCAAATTGGGTTGCTCCAAAATCAGGCGCGGCGCACGGTTAAGCAACTCGGCCACCCAATTGAACACCAACAAACCCGCGTACAGATTCAACGCGAAGTCCAGGTTACTGCCCGAACCGGCGGTGGGCCAACGTGTTTTAAACACATGCTGAAACACCAAGGTGTAAATGGCCAACATCGCCAAAGGAGTGATCACCGACCACCCAATTCCCAACCATGACCCACGGTAGCGGACCAACACATCCTTGCGCGCAAACTGCCAAATCAATGACCTAAAGCGCCAAGGTAAAAAATACATCCAGAAATTTTTAAACATCAACGCCATCAATAAACAAAGTTGTTTGCATCACAAAATGCTCACTCCACACTGTTGGCCAAGTGCTGCAACAACACGGCATTGATCATCAATAGATCCCCTTGCCGCTCCAGCGCTTCACGCGCCTGAAGTACCTGAAAGACACGCGTCACTGTCTCGCGACTGAGGTTAACCATCATAGCCAGCTCCTGGTGCGTAGGCGCCAGTGGCAAAGCTTGCATGCCTGCGCTGTCAGCACCACCATGACTGCGGCTGTTTTTCAACATCAACAACAACTGACCACACACCCGCTGCAAGGGATTGTTGATGCTCAACACCTGGCGCTGCTCACTTTGAACACGAATCCGACCGGCCAAATCGAGCAACACCGTCTCCGTGATTTGGGGCTGCGACAAAATCAAAGGACGGATGGCATCGCCTGGCACCATCACCACCTGGGATTTCTTGTTGGCAATCAAGATTTCCGGCGAATTCAAACCATCAATCACCGAAATTTGGCCAAACGCCTCACCTTCTTCAACGAAATAAAGACAAACCTCTTTTCCGTCCAATGTAAAGTCAGTCGCCTGCAGTCGCCCTTCCAACAGAAAAAACATCCACAAAGCCTGAGCATTCTTGTCCAGCACCACCTCTCGCTTGGCAAAAGAGCGCATGCTCGACACCCCGGCCAAATCCTGCAACACTGGCCCAGGCAAGTGTTTGAGCAGCGAAAACTGCATCAGCAAAGAGGTGTGGATGGACATCAGCCGGGTATTATGAAGCAGCAGTTAAACATTTTTTGATATCAAAAGACCTCACAAAGTCATTGATAAAACCAAAAAACATCAAAAACATAAGGTTTGCGACTTTATGTCGAAAATCTCTCAACCCATGTGACTGCAAGCACAAAGAAACACAGGCCGTGATTTTTAAAATCAACACCTCAGCAAACTTGCACGACAAATAAACCATGCGCACCCACAACATGCCACGCCAAGCCTCACGCTTGCTGAACGCTTGGTTGTGCACGCTCGCACTGGTGTGGGTCAGCCTGCTGCACACAAGTCCAGCCCTCGCACAATCCGCAGCCCTGCCAGTCGGCGAAGTCACCTTGGTCATTGGCCAATCCGCCATAGAGCGCAACGGCGCAGAGGTTGCACAGGTTCAAAAAGGCGAAAAAATCGCGCAAGGCGACGTCATCAAAACCACCGCCAGCGGTCACGTCCACATCCGTTTCATCGACGGAGCCTTGGTCAGCGTTCGGCCCAACTCTGTATTTGCTATCCAACAATTCGAATACAACCCCCAGCAACCCAAAGACTCCGTGGTGCGCTTCTCACTCGCCAAAGGTGAGGTCCGCTCCATTTCTGGCCGCGCAGCCGAAGAAGCCAAAGACCGCTTTCGCCTGAACACCCCACTGGTTGCCATCGGCGTCAAAGGCACCGACTTCGTCACCTCCAGCGGCAACCAAGCCACCCGCGTCACCGTCAACTCTGGTGCCATCGTGATGGCCCCCTTTGACAACGCCTGCAAAGCCGACAGCCTCGGCGTCTGCATCAGCTCCCGCGCCCGAGAGCTCAACGCCGACATGGCTGGCATGACCCTCATATATCAAAACGGCGCGCCTGATCCCTCATTGCAAAAACTCATCAGCTCCAAAGACAATGGCAAGCTGCAAAATGGTGACTCCGCACTCAAAGACAACTCCGAACGTGCCAACGTCACAAATAAAGAAGTCATCTCACCCGAAACCATGCTCCCACAAGCCCGCTTGGTTTGGGGCCGCTGGAGCCAAACCCCCGCACCCGGAGACGCCCTGACCCTGTCATTTCGTGAAGCCATGCGCGGCAACGAAGTCACAGTGGGTGACGGTTACTACTTCCTGTTTAGAGAACCCGGTGCCATCAACGTGCTGGCTAACCTGAACCACAGCGTCGACTTCAAGCTCCAAAACAGCTCTGCCTTCTACCAAAAACAAGACAACAGTATTCAGCCAGCCAGCGTACAGGACGCCAGCCTCAACATCGACTTCGGTAAACGCCTGTTCGCCACCCAACTGAAAGTGGCCAGCGACGGCATCAGCACGCAAAGCATGCAGTTTGCAGGAACCATTGACAACAAAACCGGCATCTTCTTGGACAAAGGCAACAGCACCACTGGCAACTTGGCAGGCGCCCTCACCCTCAACGGGTTGCAAGCGGGCTACTTCTTCCGCTACAACCTCGACGGCGGCAAACTCTCGGGAGCCACCCTCTGGGGCCGCTGAGCATGAAACAGCAAGCCGCCACATCTGCCACCACGCCCAACAGCCTCTGGGCACGGATGGCACTGAGTGCCACCTGGATGCGCAGCCTCGCCCTGTTCACTGCACTGATCACCATCGTCATCGTACAAGCCTTCGCCTCCGGCTGGATGGCCCAATGGAATGACCGCATCACCAGCCGCACCTGGGCATTGGCTGACAGCAACGTCCAGGAAAAGCGCGTGGTCGTCATCGACATCGATGAAAAAAGCGTTCAAGCCCTCGGCCCCTGGCCTTGGCCCCGAGACCGTGTAGCGCAACTCCTGCAAAGCCTGGACCAACAAGGCGTCAACCTCAAAATCGTTGACATCCTGTTTGAAGGCAACCAAGCCACCGACCCGGCCCTGATGGCTGCCCTGCAAGGTGGCGCGCCCACAGTAGTGGGCCAATTGTTCTCATTGCGGACAGAACCCTACGTGCGCAGCGGCACCCTGACCGGCGCACTGCCCATGGGAGCCTGCCCAGCCCAAGCCCTGACAGCCCATGGCTACATGGCCCCCGCATCCTCAATTGCCCTGGCCGCTACCCAGGTTGGGCACATCACCCCCATCGTCGACCCCGATGGCGCGGTTCGCCACATCCCAGCCATCGTCTGCCACCAAGGCCAAGCCTACCCGTCCCTCACACTGGCCGCTCTGTCTGCTGCCACGGGCGACACCCCACGCATCGACACCACGCCCAAACTCGGACAAAGCCACAGCCAAATCCACATCGGCGACTTTCACCTGCCCATCGATGAGCAGGGCCGGCTCATGGTGTCCTATCAGACACCCCGGCAAGGCTTCATCTCCTTGTCTGCCGTGGACGTACTCAATGGACAAATTCCTCCGCAGATCCTCCAAGGTGCATGGGCACTGGTAGGCTCCACCGCGCTGGGCGCGGGTGACGCCATCCCAACCCCGCAAGGCGGCGCAGTCGGCGGCATTGAAGTGCACGCCCACATCCTCTCCGCCGCACTCGACGCGCGCACTCCCTATATTCCCAACTGGGCACCTTTTTGGCCATGGGCCAGCGCGGCACTCAGCATAGCTGTCATGCTGCTGGCCCTTCGCATCGTGGCGACCGCTGGCATTGCCATCCCCATCGCCGCAGGCATCAACCTCTTGATGATCGGGGGACTGCACACCTATTGGCTGCTGGTACAAAACCAAGTCCTGGCCGTCGGTCTGCCCGCTCTGTTCACGCTGACAGCCTCCGGCAGCATGCTTGTGGCCGAAATTTTGCGAGTTCGACTCGAACGCGAACGCGTCTACAACAACCTCAGCAGCTACCTGCCCAAAGGCGCCGCCGACAAGATCGCCTTTTCAGCCCCCAGCGCGCACGTCATTGCCGAGAGGCACGACGCAAGCGTCATGTTCGTTGACTTGCGCAACTTCTCGGCCTACTGTGAAGGCCGCAGCCCCGAAGACGCAGCCACCGTCCTGCACAACTTCTACACCACCATTGATCGCATCGTGACCGAACACGGCGGTGCAGTCGAACACATGGTGGGCGATGGCATCATGGCCGTCTGGAACGGCTCCACACCCTGCCCCGAACACCCCCAAAAAGCCTTGGACGCAGCCACTCGCATTTGGGAAGAAGGCACACAGCAACTGCCCCAAGTGGCCAGCCGCAAGACCCCCCCACTGGACCTGGGCATAGGCCTCGAAACCGGTCAAGTCATGGTCGGATCCTTCGGGCCAGCACACAGACGCGTGCACACCGTGTTGGGCGAAACAGTCACCGTCGCCGCCCGACTCGAGGCCCTGACCGCCGAACTGGCCTACCCCATCTTGCTGGGCCCCGAGATCATCCAACGCACACAAGCCCCTCAAGCCAAAGCCTTGGGCGACTTTTTGCTGGCCGGACTCACCAGCCCCCGCAAAGTTCACACACTGCCCGTGAAATACAGCGAGCACCACCTGCAACTCGTCTTCAGCGTCGACCAGGAACAAGCGTTTGGCGGCTAAGCGCTGAACCCAGCCTCACCATTTACACGAAACACCCAACGCCAACGGCCCCGTTCAACGGCTGCGCCAAAGTCTCCCGTCCCAATCCCCACTTCAGGCCTACGGACACCTGTCCAAGAACAAGATCGACCATAATCCGAGCTCGATACAGATTTCAGAACTACAAAAATCGCCAGAGACAGCAGCTTTGCGGACCTCCACCCCTCAGCCCCACCGCCGCACAAGCAAGCAAGCCCTTGCCCACAAGCCCGCTTGGACGGGCCTTTTGACTTGGCTTTTTTCCTGCACTCTGCAAGCACAAACAGCGCCATCACCACCGACCCCGACCAAGCCTGCGTCCATTGCCTTGTCCCAAGGCTCAACATGCCCTGGTCAATGGCCCAGCACACTGCCTGTCACCCAAGAATTCACGCGACAAAAGATCCAAGAGCTCAGCGCCTTGGAAGAAGTCTGCGAAACCACCTCCTCGTTTCACGCCTACCGCGGCCTGCTCCTCATGCAAGCAGGCTGGCTGCAAGAAGCCGCCACCGCACTCGAAAAAGCCCTGCTTCTGTCCCCAGACCAAGCGGGTGTTCAGTTGGACTATGCCCAAGTCCTGGCTGAGCTGGGCCAAAAGAGCAGCGCCCGCCAGCTCGTAGCCACCGTTGCCGCCCGCCCAGACATCCAGCCCGACTTGCGCCAGTGGCTCCAAACCGGACTGGTCACCGACAACAGCAGCTGGACCTGGTCCGCCATGGTGCAAAACAGCCTGGGCCACGACAGCAACCTCACCAGCGCCACCTACACAGACTCACTCACCCTCTACCTGCCTGGCGGCACAGTCCAAGTGTCCTTGGCCGACAATGAAAAACCCCGCTCCGGCTTTGGCCTCAAAACCAGCCTGGCAGTCCAGGGCCTGCGGCCCCTTGGCCCTGGCGCACTGCGTGTAGCGCTCTCCCTGCAAGCCCGCCAGGCTCAAAACGTCAACGACAACCACCTGAGTGAAGCCCTGGCCAGTTACGAATGGCGCACCGGCCCCATCCTGACCAGCATGCAGCTGAGCGCCCACCACTTTCAAGAAGTCAGCCAATACACCTACTCTGACACCTCTTGGCGCATGCACATCGAGCCCGCCAGCGCCTGGAACACCTGCAAACCCACGCCCTTTATCGGACAGGTTCGCCAACGCTATCTAAGCAACACCAACTTGTCTGGCCAGTACAACCATGCCGGGTTTGAACTGCAATGCCAACAAAGCCCCCAAGCCCAAACCACGCTCAGCCTGAGCGCTGGCACAGACCAACCCGAAGAACCCAACCGCCCAGGTGGAGCAAAACGGCGTCAAGAAATCACCATCCGACACGAACGCCTGCTGCCCATCAGCACCGCCAATGGGGACATCGTGCAAGGCCTCCTCAAAACCTGGCTACGGCAAAGCCGCACCCAAGACCAAACCCTCTTCAGCCCCCTGCTGGGTGACGCCCTGATTCACACCCGCAGACAGGACCTTGGCGTGGCCTATTGGTGGCCCTTGGCACCTCAATGGCACATGGGCCTCGATCTTGAAAATACTTCACAAAAATCGACTAACAGCTTGTTAAATATCAAAAATCTCAGTTTGCACTTGGGCGTAAGATGGACCTCAAAACCCTGAAAACCAGACAAAAACCCATGAGTTCAAATAGAAAACCGATGTTTTTTTGCAACTTGCCACACAAAGGGCATTTCATGTGACGGCAATCACAAGAAACAAGCAACACCCCTCAGCTAGAATCCACCCACGTCCAAAGAAACGGCTTCATTGCAAAAACAAACGCTTTTGAAGCCCCATCCAAGACGCGTTTTGAGTGGAAGGGAAATCAAATTTTCACTTTCAGGGGAACACCCCGTAAAGAAACCCCACCAAAACACCACCAGCCTACTGGCTGAAGTGCCCCCCAAAAAAAAGGGCACTTCCGCGAGTTTGGGCTGACCAGCTCGAATTCGGGTTTCTTTGCAAAGAAGACCTTTTTTTCAATAATTCATTAAGGAATGAAAATGACAGTTAAATCTGAAGTTCAAGGCGTTGTACAAGCCCTGTTTGGCGCATACGCTGGTGGTTACCTGGTCGAGTTGACCGCTGAAGCCACTGCCAACGGCACTGGCGCTGTTGCTGCTCGTTTGGCTTCGGTTCAGGGCATCATCCTGGGCCGCGACCTGACCTCTAACGCCACTTTCATCAACACCATTTTGGGCAACCTGGGCGTTAACAGCCTGAACCCAGCTTACGCTGCAGCCTCCAAGTGGGCTACAGAAGCTTTGGCCGGTGGCGCTACCCGCGCTGACGTGGTCACTTCTGCTGTGGCCTTCCTGGAAGGTGTCGCTGCAGGTACCATCGTTGACGCTGCTTACTCCGACATCGCCAAAGCTTACGCCACCAAAGTGGCTGCTGGTGTGACTTACTCGGAAACCGCTGCTGGCAGCAAAGTGTTGAGCGTGACTGCTCTGCAAACAGCCGCTGCTGCCGTGACTCCCACAGACGTGGCCGGTGTTCTCGCCGAGCAAACCACCGCTGCTGCAGCCGTTACAAGCTTCTTGGCTGCTCTGGACTTGGACAAAGACTTGGTGGCTGATGGTTTGGCAACTTCTTACACGCAAGCTGGCCAAAGAGATAAAGTTGCAGGTTTAGATACAGGAAACACAACAACATCAGTAACTGGTGTTGCTGAAACTGCTGAGCTCGCAGTTCAAGCACTCTTTACTGGTAGCCCTACTCAAAAGAACGCGGTACTGGTTGCTGTTACAGGCACTCCAACAACAGCTGTTTACAACAAAGAAGATGGCGTTGTAGTAACAGCGGCAGATGCAGCAGATGCAGCAGCCAATAACACTCTGGAAGACAATGCAGCCACTTTGATCACTGCACAGTTGTCTGCCGCTCGTGTTGTTAAGAGTGCTGAACTCACGTCTAAAATTGCGCTTTTGGCGGGTACTGCCGCTGAAGATGCGGCCATGAAAGCACTCATTGACAACTACTTGAGCACAAAAGCTGCTTCTGATGCTGCTGACGCAGCAGCAATTAATGCAGATATCAAGGCGGAAGCTGCTTTGGACACTTGGGGTGCTAATACAACTACTTCTACAACTCCAATCAACACCGCTAGCTCTAACGCTGATGGCGAGGTGGTGTTTGTCCCTGCTCAAGGTACAACTCCTGCCAAAGTCACGGTCACCTTCAAAGTTGGTACTGGCTCAGGTACAGAATCGATTGCAACCTATTCTGCAGCAGGCTGGACACAACCTGTTGTGACATCTGGCGTTGTTCTGAGCTCTGAAGTGAAAGCTGCTGCAGAAACTTTCTTCTCGGCCAGCCTCAACAAAATTAACGCTGGCAATGCTGAAGATGCGCGTTTGGCTGAAATCGCAGCTAAAACTACTGCTTACGTAAGCTCATCAGCACTTGCTGACAAGGCCCTGGATTATTCAAACGCTGTTAAAGCATTGACCGATCATGACAAAGCTGTAACTGCGTTCACCAAAGCTTTGGATAATGTCACAACAGCTCGCGCAATGGATGCTGAATTGACCAAGCTGGAAACTGCCGTCAAAACAGCAACTACCAAGTTGACTGATGCTGGCTACGCCCTGCCAACTGTGACAAGTGGTTCTGTCCTTTTGGCCACAAGCAAGTCAGATTTGTACGCTGTTGCCCCCCTCAAGAGCGCTGATGCATCAGCAGCTAACACTCTTTCGATCAACGACTTTGGCAAAGCGGGTGACGATGCTTTGATCGTTACTGGCTTTAAGCAAGCCACCACCGCCAAGGGTGACAACAACGTGGTCGAGTACTTCGTTAAACAAGTTGGCGCTGATACTGTGATCACCTTCGAAAACAAGGCTTATGGTTTGTCCGATGCTACTGCTGTGGAAGCAACCGTGACTTTGGTCGGCGTGGATTCCACCACTCTGTCCTTCTCTGACGGCCTGATCGTGGGCTAATCCCCTGTGAATGACCCCGGCGCAAGCCGGTGAACTTCAATACCAAAGCCCCATCCTGCAAAGGGTGGGGCTTTTTTACTTGTGCGCCCGGAACGTGCAAGAGATAGGGTCAGGTCTTGTAAGGCAACATTTCAAGGTTCCGGGCCCTAGACGCCAAATCTGCCCATTACGCGTCACAATCCAACCTATCAAATAATAGGTCCTTGGTGAGGCTAAAACCATCTGATCGTTTACTCTAATAGCTCATAAAGCAAAGGGCTCAAGACTCGGCGAGTGTGATTTTTACCAAGCATGCCCGCCTGTGGATGCGCCAGCGTTATGTGACTGATCCCATGGTCCTAGAGGTTTTGCGTTTGGCTAGCTTTGCCTTGCCACCAGAGCTGGATATGAAAAACCCGGGGCTGCTATGACGCCTGCTCTATACAGCCCAAGCCGCGGGTAACGAGCCGATGGCCAAAGCGGTTGAGCGCATCAAAACAGTCGATAGATTGGTCAAGCAAAAGATCGTGGTCAAAGAATCTCGCGGCCACTGGAGACCCAGCCTGCATGACGAAGGCGAAAGAGATGGGGTCAGGTCTTGCAATACAACATTTCATTGATTGCACCACTGCAAGACCTGACCCCATCATTCGTCAGAGTTACCGCTTGAGATTGCGATAGAAATTTTCGTGGCTGCCCAGCAAGAGCAGCATTCGGGTTTCTGGATCAAACTCATAAGCCAACATCATCAACTGGCTGTTGCTCTTGAACTTGTAAACATAGACACCAGACAGATCACCACGCTTGGGCTCTCCTGCCTCGGGCGTTTTGATGATGGCTTCAACAGCATCATCCACATCCACTTTCTGGTTTTTGTGCAGCTTCTTGTAGGCCCGAGAAAAGGCTGCAGTCTGCAGTACCTGTACAGACTTGCTGGTCATTTACGCTCGACCTTGTGGCACGAAAGCGGTAGCCAGTTTGGGGCCTTCTGCACGCGCAACCAGAAGGTCGCGCACAAAGTCGATGGGCAAATCTGGATTGTCCAGCGCAGCCTTACCCACCATAGCCCAAAACTCAATCTGCCCGGCTATGCTTCGCCGCTCAGCAAATGCGTGTGCTTTGGCCTGCTCGTAGAGCTGGTCATCAATGCGAACAGGCATACCCATAAAAATCTCCTTGAAGTCTAATGCTACTATTGTAGTGAAACGCATCACACCGTCAACCAGCAACAGACAACAGATGGGGTCAGGTCTTGCATGAAGACATTCCCAAAGTGCATGACGGCAAGACCTGAAGCAGTCATTTCGACCCAATGACTTCCTTCATGACCAACAACTCATCCATTGAATTGATCAGTGAGCCACCATCTGGATCACCAACCTCATACCGCACGCATCAGCGTACCTGCGCAAGGTGTTGAGTGAAGGCGAGTGGTCCTTTTTGCCCAAGCTGGACTCAATGCGTGCAACCACTGGCTGAGAAACCCCCATGCGGGAGGCTACCTCGGCTTGGGTCAGACCCGCTGCTGCACGTGCTTTGAGCAGCGCTGCCAAGGCTGCGAATTCGTCTTCCAATGCGTCGTACGCCACAGCAAACTTTGTGTCAGTTTTACGACGTTTGGCGGCATAGCCTTTTGGATCAAAGGCCACGGGGCTGAACTTGTTGGCGTCAGATTTGTTAAGAAGGGTGAACAAGAGCCTGTCGCATCAGCCATTGCAATGCTTCGTGAGGCTTTATCCAGCAAGGTCTCGTACTGCCAAGCCGCCACCAAGACATTGTGTTGGATACGTCGCCTGCTGCGTATGGGCTGTGACTTCGGGTTTCTGAGTTTGTGGCTCAGATTGTGGTGCCTACAGATCAAGAGGTCGTCAGCATCTCCGGCAATGTCACTGAATAACCCAGCAACAACAAAGATCTTTATCCCATGGTCGTCTGCAAAATGAATGGACTATCGATCAAAGTCTTTTGAGGTCGTCAGGAGTCAAATATGCGCCGACGTCGACCTCCCCTATGGTGCGACGGCAGCTTGAAAGTGGACTTTATTTGGTACTTTTGAACTACTCATAGAGACCCGGTGCGTTTTCTTTTGCCGAAAACCCCTCACTCCGCTGGCGAACATTCGAAGCGTCATCGCCCGGCTGCAACACTCACCCGAGGCGGACACCGTTTTGACATGTCATTTTTGGTGAATTGATGTACATTATTAAAATTACAATGGCAATCAATAGGGTCAATTCACCCTGCATCAAAACGCTCACTTCGAGAGGCAATCACCATGGCAAATTACAATGTAAGTAATGACGTACAGACAGTCCGCTTTGATGCGGGTTTGTTTGGGGGAACCTATGACCGTGATGGCATGGATGACGCCGCCATCCTGAAATTCATGGATCTGAATAATTTGACGTCTGTTGTCAAAGAAAGTTTGGTGCAGACCAATGCTGTCTATAACATCACCAAAGCAGGCGAAGCAAGTCCACACGACTACAGGATAATCTATACAGGGACCATTCCTGTGCGATCGCGTTGGGATAAGGATACGACCAATGATAGCTCGTTGACCGACTTGGGTAACACCTTTAGTGATGCAGGTGAGAGCGTTACCAGCGACTACAAGTTGAATTGGGGCCAGGCCAAATTTTCCACCATCAAATTTCAAGTGCCTACTTACGGTGCCACTTACAGTTCAGTTGACAAAGATTACTCGTCCTGGACCACCGTCATTGAGTTGGCCAGTACTGACAGTGTGTTAGATCTGCCATTACGAGACAATGCGACAGACAGTGATTGGGTCCTGACTTATCGCACCAAATTTGAAAACGCCACTGTCACTAAAAACGACCACAACTCTGCATTTGAATACCAGTCGGTGATTTACAACTGGCAATACCCATTTGGTACTTCGACCGCTCAGTACCTGTTTGGCAATGACAATGTCTTTGGGACACGCAATGACGATGTTTTGCGGGGGTATGCGGGTGATGACAAGGTTCGTGGTGGCAATGGCGATGATTTGCTGTATGCGGACTATGGTAGCGATCAACTTTTTGGTGGTGCTGGCGATGATGTCCTCGTTTTTGGCGGCAGTTCGTCCAGCTGGGATGTCAAAAACTTTGAATACCGTTCTGCGCCCATCGAATTGGCAGTGGGTGGTTCCGGTGCCGACATGTTTGTGTTCCGTCCCAGTGAAATCAACTGGCATGGAAAAGAAGATTACTATTACAAAATGAGTCTGCCAAATCTTTACAACGGCAAGTTCAAATACAAAAAGATCTTGGACGCTGAACAGGATCCAGGGTACTTCAGAGCCAATGCCACAGGCGATATCGTCACAGTTGACTCTGCAGGCAAGGAAACAGTCGTTAGAAAAGCTGCGTTTTCAGCCAATGACAACCCTTTCCCCAAATACCAACAAATCTCTGTTACCGAGAGTGGTGGCAACTTGGTTACAACAGGTTTTACCTCTAATCCTTTGTCACCAATAACAATTGGCCCCGGTACGAGGGCTGGCAAAGAATTTTTCGTGGATTCAACGGGTGCTGTGTTCAGTCAGGTTACGTCACCCCTGAATTCGCCATTTATCCAGGTTAAGGCAGCAGTATTTACCGCGACCAACAATCCCTTCCTGAAGACGAAAGGGCTGGCTGTGACGGTAGATGACAACGGTGACATCGTGACCACAGGTCTTGCTGTCAATACCTTTGTCAAATCGGGCCAAGATGTTGTTTTCAATGAGCGCATCTATGACGACAATGGTGTCGTTGATTTGACTGTCAGAGCTTTCGATAACGGCGACCTTTATGTTCGCAACACCAGCGATAACTGGCACTACAACCCGTTCATGTCGCAAAGTCAAAATGATGCCTACCACTCGGGCACTACTGGCGCAACCCGCGCGACCATTGACCCTGCCAATGGTTTGTCTAACCTGACTCAGCGCATCAGGATCCAAGACTTCAAGATCGGCACTGACAAGATTGATTTGTCCGCTTTTGGTCTGTCCAGAGAAGTGTTGCTGGCCAATGACAAAACCTTGACTGGCAAAAACGGCACTACTTACCTCAAGGCTTTGAGCGATGTGCTTAAACCAGAGGGGCTCAAGATCACCTCGGCCAAAAACGGCTGGACTTCAGGCAACACTTCGTTGTATCTGAAAGAGGACAATGCCGACTTCAATGGCAACAGCACCAAAGACGATACTTTGCTTGAGATCCAACTGGTGGGCATCAACATTTCTTCGCTCAATGGCCGCTTCTTTGGTGAGTCTGCGCGTACCAACGGCAGTGATTACGACATCTCTTATTGATCCAGGTCAGAGATATTTGTTGTTTTAGATTTTCAAATTCCGCATTCGATGAGTATCTCCAATGACGTGCAAGGCTTGGCACTGGCGCTTTATGGCGCCTTTGCCGGCAGCCATCTCCAGCGACTGACTGCTCAGGCTGCCACACAGGGCAACCGTGATGTGGCCCAAACTTTGCTGGATTTGCAGCCGTCATTGCTCAAACAAAACCTGAGCAACGACGAAACCTGGACGGACACTGTTTTGGGCCATCTGGGGCTGAATGCCCAGAACCCGGCTTATCTTTCTGCCAAGGTTTGGTTTCTCTTGCAGTCGGCACTCAACCGTCCGCGTGCCGAGGTGGTTAACGAGGCCGTTCAGTTTTTACTCACTACGGCTGTTTCGCCCAGCGCAGACCCCAAGTACCTGAGCTTGGCCAAGAGTTTTCGTTCAGACGTGGTCAACGGTGTGCAATGGTCTGAAGCCCAAAAGCAGGGGGCCACCGGCGCGCTGTTTGCTGACATTTCTACGCTTCGGGCGCAGGTGCCTATCGTTCGGGAAGAACAAGCCAAAGCACTGAAGTTTGATGTCCAAGGTTTGGCTGTGGCCCTTTTCGGTGGCTATGCCGGAGGCCATTTCGCTGACTTGCTTGAGCAGGCCCAGAGTATTGGGGTGCCCAGCCTGGCCAGTGGGCTTGCAGGTTTGCAGTCACAGTTGCTGCAGCGTGATTTGGCCTCGTCTGACACCTGGTCTGACTTTGCGCTGTCTAACTTGGGTTTGGGTAAAGAACACGCCGCATACCCCACGGCAAAAGCATGGTTTTCTGCTCAAACCAGCCTTGGCCGGGACCGTGGAGAGATTACCCACGATGCCGTTCAATATCTGGAACAACTGACCACCATCAGCAACCCCGATGCACGGTTCGCTCCAGTGGGTGAGTCTTTCACGGCCAAGGTGAACGAAGGTGTCCGCTGGTCTTTGGATTCTTCTGCACAGGGTGGGGCGCGCACGCTCGATTTGGCTACTTTGCAAAAACAGATCACAGCGGCCAAAAAACCACCTGTCTCCGACAGCGTATTGAAGGATGTGCTGGCTTCGTACTTCGAGGCATTGCAGACCCAGAAAACATTTCTGGAGGGCGGCAATCCTGCCAAATCAGCTCTGATCGAAGCGGCAGAAATCGCAGCCGAATCGGCCATTCGTGATGTGCTGAACAACGGGTCTTTTGTCTACAACCAAGACGAAGCCTCGTCCGGGCAGACCAAAGCAGCCAATGACCTGGAAAACACTGCTGAAGCCAGCGCACGGACAACCTGGACTCAAGCCTTGTCAGGCATCAAGGACATGGTGGCATCGGCCAAGAGCCAGTTGGATGCCGTCAGTCCGCAGGCGGCTCCTTTGGTGGATTCTGTGGCACGTGCCAACATCACCATGACCCAAGCCACGGAAACGCTGTACCAGGCAGAGGCGTCGCTCTTCACCCAGATCGAAAAAGGCGCTACAGGCTTTACTGCAGGCTCCATTGCCTTCAATTACGACCTGGAAACCCGCGTCTTCGAATTGCTTGAAATGCGCAACGATGGGGACTATCCCATTGCAATTTATGCAGGGGGCTCGTGGTCGCCAGGGTCGGCTTACCGTGCATCTGCAGACATCTTCAAGCCCCTCAGCGAAGTCTATGCGCTTGCTTATTCTGAGTATCTGAACATTGAAGCCAGCCTGACGCAGCTGTTGCGTCCGCTTGAGCGTCTGAACGAGGATCTGACATCGGCCATCACGGTCGATGATGTCGATGCCTACACGATGCTGACCGAAGAGGCTGACAAGTATTTGGCCGCGTTCAGTTCACAGCAAGATGCAGAGTTGTTGATCGCCAAAGCGCAAACTGCTTTGAGCCAAGTCACCCAACTCAGAACCGGTGATGTTTCGACAGACAGCCTGCAGAAGGCCTTGCAAGCCGCGCGCCAGGCGGTGATCGCACAAAACTACAACTTTCAAGATCTTGCCGACGGTTCCACCGTGAAAGCAAGCAGCAAAGGCGATCTTTACGATGTGGCCAAGCTCAATGTTGCAGGTGCCAAAGCCCGTGTTTCAGAGTTTGGCTTGCAAGGCGACGACGCGCTGATCGTGTTCGGCTATCAGTTGGCAGCGAGCAAGTCGGGCAACGACAGTGTTCTGGAGTTTTCGGTCACGCAGCAAGGTGCCGATACCTTGGTCTCTTTTGAACTGACACCTAATTCCTTTGGCGCTACAACATCCGGCACCACAGCGGGTTTCAGCATCACATTGACAGGTATCGATGCCACTACCCTCGCGTATGCCGACCACCTTATTTTGGGGTGATTGGCTGCGACTGATGCTCTGTGTCTCGGCAAGTTTGTTGAGCAGCACGGTGGCTTGGTCGGATTCTCGTACGCTCAAGGTCAGTGCAGACTGGGGGCGGTCTTCAGGCTACATGACCGGTGTTTGGGATGTGGCGGGTGCGATACGCCCGACGCCAGATAACCGCCCTTCTGATTCTCAAAAAAATATCTCTCTGATCACGACGAAAGAAACTGGTTTCAGCGAATGGGAGTTGACCCAAAGCAAGCAGTTGCAGAATGTTCAGGTGCTGGGCCGCATCAACATCGGACCATTTGTGGGTTTTATACCGATCTATGAAGCCGAATCATTCGTCATTCAGGACACACGACTGGCATGGCGCTTTGCCAAATACCATGACCTGACGAGCCATACCCGCTGGTATGGATCTGCGGGCTTGTCAGGGCATCTGTTGCGTGTGAATTATTCAGGTGACGATTCTGAAATGGGCTATGCGGTGGCCATCTCCCCCCAACTGAAAGCCGGGCTTGAAACCCGCTGGAGCAATGGGCTACGTAGCACTCTGTCGGTACAAGCCGACAGAAGTTTACCGTTTAAAAACTTCAAAATGCAGGCACGCAGGATAGAGGCACAGATCCAGCATCGCCTGACCGAACACACCGATTTGAGCTTTGGCCTGTTCACCAAAGCGCAGCGGTACAACTATGCCAAAGAGAACAACCGCATCGACTTTGAAACCGATACAACGGGCCTGAGCGTCGCTTTTGAGAAAAGATTCTGACCATGAAAATCATTGCCACTTCCAGCGGCTTTAATCAGCCGTTTATCGACGTCGGTACCGTATACAAAGATACGCTCGATACAGAGCAAGAGAAAGCCTCAGAAACCCAAGTCAGGCAAGCTCTGGCTGATTGGTGGAGTCGTTATTTCGACTCTGAGGTTCCTTTAGATTCAACGAAAACACAGCTCCAAACCAGGATTGATGCCATTGAGGTCGATGCACAAACCTTGTGGGACCGTGCGTTCACAGGTTGGTCCAATGTTTTTTACCAGAAATTTGGGCCCGACACGGCCACCATTGTGTTGAGCGCTGACAAAACGCGCATGAGCGGTACGGTCAACCCAGACGCCAACCTGCAATTTTCGCAGTTGGTTTCATTCGAGGTGCTGGGCACAGGTTTGGGCCTGAATGACGAGACTTACACCATCAACAGTTTCACGCTCAAGTATCGGGTGCCTCACACCGACAACGCGGAATTCAAAGTCAGCTTTGCGGGCAACATGGAGTTCAACAACAGCCTGCTGAATCTGGACACGCTCGTCCTCCGTCAATTTGATGCCAGCGCCGGAGGGTTCATCAATTTTGGATACAAGGGAAACGGGACCGTCAAAAGTCAGTGGGTGAAGACGGTCCATGGAGACACCGCTCGCGTCAATATGCTGGATCTGAGCAACGCCAGTTTCACGTTCTCACTCAACAACGATCCTGCACGCAATGAGACGCCACTTTTCAAGTTCAATGTGGTGGGGCAATTCAAGGAATACTTTGGCTCCAATGCCAACCGAGTGAGTGTTGAACCACTCCAGCGCCTCAATGAAGTCAATATTCAGTTGGGTGACTTGCAGCTCAATTTGACCAATCTGAATATCCGCTCGACCGACAGTGACAATATGGTGGAGGACAAACTCACCAACGCGATTTTGGAGTCCTTAAAAAGGACGGGCATCGATTTGGGCTTCAGTCTCAATTTGGGCAACGGAATGAAGTTGGATGTGGACAGCGCGAGATTCATCCAAAGTAAAACCAATCCTTATGCTTATTCAGCCAAGGGCATCGTCATGTCTGCCAGCATAGACACTCAGGTCGGCGCTGAGATGGTGCCCTTTCGAATCAAGGCCAAACTCAACGCCAGTTTTGATCTGAAAACCGGTGAATCTTTGGTGCACTTGACGCAGTTGCACTTGCAATCCAATCCATCCAACATGGTCAAGCAGCAATATGATATTTTGATAGACGACATTTTGGTGCCGGTGGACCGTTTTCCCGATGTTGACTCTTCCACGATTGAAAGCTTAATTTCCACCGTGACCAGCGTGAACCAATCGCGGAATAAATCGACATCATTGACCTTCGATGACTCCATTAATTTGAGTGGCATGTCCAGCGTCGTCTCTGTCACGCTCACGGGTGGTCTTCATGCCAACATCACCGGCAATGGCCACAACAACGTCCTGACAGGCAATGCAGGCAATAACCGGTTAGACGGCGGTACCGGTCGGGACCAGATGGCCGGAGGCTTGGGAAATGACGCCTACTTCGTGGACAACCCTGGCGACAAGATCTTCGAACTATCCGCAGGGGGTTCGGATATTGTCAATTCCAGTGTGAGCTACAACTTGGGTAGAAACTTGGAAAATCTGCGCTTGACTTCAAGCGCTGCCCTGAGTGGACGTGGCAACGATCTGAATAACGCCATCTATGGCAGTGATTCCAGAAATTATCTTTACGGGGGCGCTGGCAATGACCAACTTGATGGTGGCTTGGGCAATGACCGGCTGTCAGGCGGTCCGGGGGAGGATAAATTTATCTTTTCAACCCCGCTCAACGCATCCACCAATCTTGACACCATCACCGATTTTGTTTCGGGCCAAGATCAGCTGATCTTGTCGCCCTCCGTATTTGCGGCCTGGACACCCGGTCAATTGCTGGTGGGGTCTGATTGGGAGCTCAATCAGCACAGTTTCAAAGCCAATGACCGCTTGATTTTTAACACCAGCACTCAAACTTTGTCTTACGACGCAAATGGATGGGGCGGTCGTGATGGCACACCCATTGCGGTTTTGACAGGCGTGTTCAATTTGAACTCCAGAGATGTAGCCAAAATTGACATGACTTAATCCCTGACTTGATCCGAGCGAGGTCAACACCGCTGGCAACTCCTACAAAGGCAAAAAAACTCACAATTTGTATGCACGTCAAAACCCCTGACTTAGGGGTGTTGCATGCCAAAGCGTTGAATTAGCCGCTGGTCATCTGCAGGTCTTTGGTTGGTGTGGGTCAGCGCAAACGCTAAAATCGACTAAGCTTGTCAATCATCAAGCGGCCAAGACCTATCAATACCGCGCCATATGAACACCCCCCCCATCCGTTCTCAAACTCTCCCAAAGCCAGACTCGGCTTTATGGGACGAAGCGGACATGGCCGCAGAACAAGAAGCTTTGGCCACAGAGGACATGGGGTGGCAAGAGCTGGAGTCTGGGGTGTATTTGCACCAGGGTTCCAGCGAGTTGGTGATCGAAATCGTCGGCCAAGCCCACACGGGCATGCAGGATCAAAACGTGGTCTGGATTTTGGGCTAATCCTGCACCTGCAATACCACTGCAACCCAGTCGATGGCCTTGCGGTGGGCAGTTAATGATGCAAAGATCTTTTAATTATTTGACCGTGAAAATAGGCGATAAATAATGGACTTCAATATCATTACTTTTGAAATAACCCCTTCAGCTACATCGGTAGATGAAGGCTCTAGAGCGTTCTTTAACATTACGGCTCGCAGCACTGGACCGATGCCGTCGTTACTCACCTATTTGCCTTACGACATCTCCGGCGTAAGTGCTGAGGATATTTTTAGGTATAAGCAAAGTGGACTCGGTGGCACTTTTCATTTGAGCCCATCAACCGCGACTGCAACCATTGATATCGGAATTGTTAACGACTTCATCGCGGAAGGTCCAGAGGTCCTGACGATTACTTTTAAAGAAAGAAGTACAGTATCTTTTATAGGCAACATTTCTTTTAAAGAAGCCAGTGCCTCAATCACGATCAATGACACCTCTAACTCGCCCGCTCCAACTTACAGCCTTCGATCTCTAGATTCAGGATCAGTCAGAGAGGGGAGTTCGGCCAATTTTTTATTAACGACGACCGGTCTTGCTGAGGGTACTGCGGTCACTTATTCACTTTCAGGAATCAGTTCTTCAGACATTTTTGGCGGCTTGCAGTCCCGTACAGTCAAAATCAATGCATCAGGGGAAGCACTCATCTCTGTCCCAATTTTGGCTGATAACTTGACAGAAGGTAATGAGATTTTGACTGTGGCCAGCATGGGTGAAAGTGCGACTGCGATCCTGTACGACACTTCCAATTCAAAAGGACCTGCTGCAGCCGATTTGGTTTATGTTTTTAAAAGTGAAAAGACTGGGCCAAATGTAAATCCTGCTTCCTATAGTTATTACTACACGACCAAACCTGAAGAGGCTGCTTACATTAATTCACAAGCCAACTGGCCTTGGGTTCAAAAAGCCTCAACTTTTGAAGCGGCCCACAGCAACCCAGAATTGTCAACGCCGGTCTACAGATTTTGGTCAGACAAACTGCAAGCCCCCTATTTCACCATCAACACAGCCGAGAGAGATCAGATCATTGCATGGTCATCTACTGGCAAAAATGGCTACGACTGGCAGTATTTTCCGGGAACTGGCTTCAATGTCTATACATCTTCAGCGCCAACCGATGATTTTGGGAGAAGCGC
>JACCDK012188153.1_pt1 | contig 28361 bp, 32 predicted proteins | sample 7445871 | NCBI WGS metagenome assembly JACCDK01 (sample SAMN15323436, study PRJNA562643) | freshwater metagenome | isolation source: river surface water | place: USA:Blue River Watershed | collected 2017-08-15 | reverse complement strand
TGACGACGCAGCAGACATTACTCAACAAGCATTTGCCGAAGCCGCAAGAACAATCAGCACTTTCCGGGGTGATTCAAAGCTATCAACCTGGCTGTACGGAATCGCGATGAATATGGTGAGAAACTATTTGAGTCGCGCTCCGCATCGCGTGTATCGATTTGAGTCCGATGAAATTCTTGGCGGGTTGGCTTGCCCCGAGCCTAATCCGAGCGAGTCTCTCGCACAGAAAGAGCTGTTGGAATTAGTTGAGTGCGCATTTGCTGGCCTACCTCCAGAAATGAGCAAGGTACTGAGCCTGGTTGCCATCGATGAGATATCTTACCAAGAGGCAGCTGACATACTGTCAATACCGCTAGGCACAGTTCGTAGTCGCGTATCCAGAGCGCGCGCCGTGCTACGCACTTATTTTCATGAGGCGGGAGTACAGTTGATCTTCTGAATTCAAGCAGATCGCTGGACAATCAACGGAAGCGTTAATTCTTCTTTTTCTTTTTCTTTTCTTCGACTACGCGAACGTGATGATGCGTCCCAATTCGCATAAGCTTCCTGCTTCGCAAACTGAACAGCGCTATCAATAGACCTTTCGACACTTTCTTCCTGAACGTCTCTTACGATCTCTTTTTCTTTTTTAGACGCTACAGGCTTTGTCGATTTTTTGTCAGACGAGTTGGCAGAATTATTCGACACCAAAGGCTGGACCGCCTGCATCTGGACCACTGTCGCGAGAGGCATGTCTGCAGCCGGAAAGATACCGACCAGCTGATCACGAATCGCAGCAAATGCCTGATCAATTTGATGTCGCTCGTGGGGCTGCCTGGATTGTGCGTCGGAGTACCCTTGCATGAATTCAAGTGCAATCATCGCTTCTTTGCAGAGATTTTCATTTAATGGTGAGTCAGACTTACTGTGTACACTTTTATGCTTATTCAAATGATAGGATGAGATTGATGATTGAAGATTTGCAAGAAATTCGACAAGATCTTCAGCACTAAACGATGAGATGTCTCTATCAAGAGCATCTCTTAAATTTTCAAGGCTCGAATTCAACGTTCGAACGGGCGCATCTTGGCTCTGACTGCGCAAATGATCATCCTCTGCCGGCACAGCAATTTTTGACATCGGACGCAGGGTTGTATCATTTTTAATTTTGCTATTTGAGCCTTTGCTCGCCGATATCATTGCATTGTCGGCTGTGTGAGCGTCAAACGGACTCAGTACCTCACGTTCGAATGAGGCTTCCTTACTCGACGTAGCCGAAAAAGGAGCGGTAGTTGCCTGCCTTGATACTCTGCCCTCGGGTCGAGCGGGTGCTGAATCTTGCCCGCGAGAGCTGCGCAGAAACGCCTCCAGCTGATCCTCTGCCGAACGTGTCGACCCAGAGGAACCCTTGGACGCAACCAAGCGGCGTTGAAACTCTTTGCGCCGGAACTGTTCCTCTGCTGATTCACCCGTTTGATCAGACCGTTGAATATTGGCAGCACTAAAGATGGGATTCATCATGATTCTTTCACGGTTTTTAGCTTAGCAGCAGAAGACTCGCTCCCGACGATGTCTTCGGACGATGGAAAACAAAGCGATAAGTTTTCACGTGAATAATAGTCAACCAGCTCGCGAATACTTTGAGAAGCATCAAATGATTCCTGATTGTCAAGAATGAAGAATATTCGATCATGATCTGGCGGCATGGCCCGAATCGGTATCTCGATAAAACCCATTCTCTTGAGCGATTTTATGGATCGATAATTATCACTGAAGGCGGACGTAAGAATGATAGGTACTCCCGACCGAATGGCATGTTGACAGGCAACCGCTCCAGCGATGCCCGCTAAACCTCGCCCCTGAAAATCTACGCCTGACCAGAAACAAAAGAAGGCAGCATGCTCCGACACCGCGAGATTAATAAAGCCTGCCAGACCTTCGTCTGGAAGTATGATCGCGTAATTAATTTTTTTATCGTCATTTCCCTGCTCGTTAATCCACTGTAGCATTTCTTCTCGCGACTTCATCTGAGGAAGCCCAGTCATGATGGCGATCTGAGGATCTCGGTACTGATAACAGAGTGCATCGGCATGACTGCTATCCAGTGGCTCAAGCACGAGACCGGTGTCGGCATCACGAAGTACACACCGCCAACGGTCGTTTCTGCTCGACAGTCGCTCATCAACGCGTCGACGAACTTCATTGGCGAGCACGCACTCAGGATCAAGCTGTAAAGCTTGATTAACAAGCGCTTGTGCAGCATCAGCGTTTCCGGTACGACTCTCACACCAAGCAAGATTTGCCAGGTCAAAAGCAGACTCGCCAAAACAATCCATACCGCGAATAAGCGCTCGTTTCGCCAGCTCCCAAGCTCCGCAATGCATAGCAGCTGGAGCAAGATATTGATGCAATCGATCAGCATCATTGGTGGGGAGATAACGAGACCATACTTGCTCAAGAATGTGTTTCCAAAGGTGCTTGTCAAGGGATCCGGATTGGCTCGCACCAGAAAGTGCCGCCGTTAGCGAAGCATGCCCGGACGAAAACACCGAGGGATCAAAATCCGATAGCTCCAGCAGCGTGCCTCGGATCGACAATGCAGACGCCGAACCGAGCGATCTCGTCGCTTCTATCAAAGCTTCATTATGAAACAATGATGCCTCATCAAGCATCATGAAAACTTTTCTAAAACTTTCTTGCGCATGCGAACCTGGAGATGCGATTGCAACATGCAACACCCGATTCCCTTGCATTTTTTTGGAAATATTATGAACGCCAAAATCATGAAATAATTGCTCTATCATATGAAAATTGATAGGCAATGTTTCTTTTTTTTGTACTTTTTCTATTAGATATTGGAAGGACGCCAATCTCAAATCTTGCTCTGTATTCATCCCGTTGCCAAGCGAAACAAGAAGGTATCCTCGATGCGCTAACTGATGAATTTTTTTTATGAACTGAACAGCCCCAAGAGGAAGCGGAAGAGGAGAACTATTGAATTTTTCTAAATATTTATTAAATTTTATTCCCAAGCCAATCTCTTCTTGAGTTCTGTCGAGATGATTCCATTTGACTGATTCATTTTGTTTTTTCGTGTCGTACTTCTCTGGCTGCTCTGATACGAAGTGATATTCATCCGTTGAATCTACAAACTGAGCCTCAAATAAACGACCGTAGTGCACAGCAAGCAGTCGGTGGCGCAAATAACAAAAACGGTCGTGGCTGATAACGACAAGAGGATTACATGGCCGCCAAATTTTTTCGTCTGCATTGCCAAAAAATCTCGGATCTGCTTGAGAGCAATCCCACACCAAAGGCGCGAGGCTCCCATTCTGAATCCAATCCGAAAATTCGGGTATCGTTAATAAATCTGATAACCATGATCGGTCTGGCACCAATGGAATATAGCGATAGCGGAATTCAGTCCCAATGTGCCGTCCAAGCGATTTCATCATCAGCCAGCACGACAAACCGCTTCCAGGACATAGATCAATAATATCGAGGTAATGCTTGGAATCTAATTCTGAATTGACCCGGCAAACCCTCCAATATTCAGTAATCAGACGGGTGTACTCACGACATAACTCGGCACAGATGTCCTTCGGCTCCGGCGGTGCAGACGATGGCCAGATACCAAAATCACCATGATCGGATAACGATGATTCACTGTGATCTTGATGACTGATACCGATACGATCAATTAAATTGTCAGGCGCATTGTTCAGTTGGGTAAACTCCATGTCGCTTACCCTCCCTGAATGCCTGCAGCGGTTGGTTCAGCGACGATTTTTGGTGTGATAAGAAATAGCCGTTCTGTGCTACGCAAAGTCGATGATTGCTTTCTGAAAAATGCCCCAAAAAACGGCATTTTGCCCAGGATAGGTATTGCATCGACCTGCTTGGAATTTGTCTGCGAATTAAAGCCGCCAATGAGAAGACTTTCCCTGGCACCCATCACTGCTTGTGTGCCAATGGTGCTTTTTCGTACCGTGGGCAAGCCCGTGAATTTGCGCTCGTCCTGAATAGCTCCGTCTTCGATATCAACAATCAAATGAACGACAGAGTTTCCAGCGGATTCGATGATATGAGGTGTCACTCTAAGCGTTGTTCCAACGGTAATAGGGATGACATTGGCTACTCTCTCGCCAATTGATTGAACATATAAAGTGTCTGACAGATCGATCAGGGCGCCAAGATTGTCCAGGGTGAGCACCGAAGGCCTGGAGACAATTCTTGCGTCACCGTTTCCCTCCAACGCACGAATCCGCGTCATTAAAAAATTTCCTGCATCCGGAATCACCGTAGTTGGATTAACATTTTTACCAAATACCAATGTGCCGGTCAGACTATCTGGTGCCTGCCCTGGGGTACCAAAACCACCCGCAATGCTCCCGGCTCTACCGCCCCAATCAATCCCAAGTTCCGAAATTCGAGAAGAATTCACGTCGACAATGATCGCTTCGATCTCGACCAATCTGACAGGTGTATCCAGAATGGCTATCAGCTCTTCAAAAAGCTGGAGTCTTTGCGGGGTGTCCCGGATGATTACTGCATTTAATCGGGGATCGGCCTGAATGACCGGACGCAGGGCTAATTCCGGCGCGGCGCCCGCAGGGCGCTCCGGCGTGGAGCCTCCAGAAGGCGAGGCTTGTGCAGGTGCTTTAGCATCCTCCTGTACCTGACTCGGTGTCTGCAATGGCGCAGCAATGGCAGCAAGTTGGCTATGACCGGATGTGATTCCAGTTCCAAAAGAATTGGGGCGCGCGATATCTGGAGCTACGAGATTTCTCAGTATGGATGCAATACCGGGGGTAGTGATTTGCTGATCTCGATAGCTGATAATGCGATCATTGACCTGTGCATGCCTGAGTCGAAAGACTCGCATTTGCTGTGGAGCCTGAGGAAGCGGCAAAGTAGCCACGGCCCACACCACCAAATCAACATAGGAAGGCGGACCTGACACCATGGCAACGCCACGATCAGGTATCTCACCCCAGCCAAATTTTGACTCAAGTATCCCAAGATCAGTTAATGCCTTCTGAAAATTACGCAGCGACATGCCAGTTGCAGAAATCGATCGAGTGGCGGTTTCAAAATTTCGACTGACATACAAGGTCCCTCCGTAGTAAAACCACTGAAGACCATAAGTAGACGAAAGCTGATTCAGGAATTCTGTAGGACTGCTGGTAGTGATTTTTCCATTCACCAAGTCCCGCCTGGCCGTCACCGCATTTGAAAACTGCGGCTCAACACCGAAGGTTCTGCAAAACGACGCAAGAACCTTCGCCAGATCCTGGTTATCGGCAATAAACGTAAATGATGCCTCTTGCCATGGAACAGGCGCTGATAAAACCGACTGCGACGGCAACAAAGCCAGAGCGAATAACACCGAGCCAGCGAACCTTCCGCAAAGGCCTTTCATAATATCTATTTGACAACTGTTTTGGCGAAAAAAAAAGAACATCTTCAGCAATGCAGCAAAACATATGGACCGAAGCAATCCGAAAAAATAAGGGGGTCGAGCTCGATCAACGCCGGATTCTTTTAGCGCACGGCCCTCGAACCAAGGCTGCGGGACACAAAGAAGCATAGAAAGCTGTGAGTCCATAAAATAATTCCGATCAAAGAACGCGAAAAACTCGCCGCCACTCAGACAGCGAATTCAAAAAGTTTTCAAGTGAGGCCTCAAACTCTTCCACTGAAGCGTCGGCAGGAATTCGCTGATGAATGAGAATTTTGAGTCCATCACGAGACACTACCGGATAATCCGCGTGGGTGTGCAACCGGAGATAGGAGGCCAGCAGCGTTACTCTCATCATCTCTTCCGCTTGCACCAATCCATCCGGAATGTCAGCTGCAGCATATTCAAGTACCAAATCTCCAAACGGCGCAGGCCTGCAGAAAACACGATGCTTACCCCCCGAATTAAGTACAACTGCACCGTCTGTACGTGACTCCGGGGTTGGAAATTTGTTACGCTCAAGGTAACGAACCAAAGCCGTATGAATATGATTCAGCGTCATGAATTTCTTTCATCAGAATCCTTAAGCATTCTTTTGAGAATGACCAAAAGCTCTGCAATAGGCTCGATCAAATTCGAAGGAATGTAGTTATCGACGCGGGCGTGCGTCATCAAATCGCGAGCAAGAGAAATATTCTGCAGAACCGGAATTCCGCAAGAACGTGCAGTTTCAATTATTGTGAATGCAACTGCATTCTCCCCTTTTGCCATCACCACCGGCAAAGGAGTGATGCCATATTGATAGTAAAGCGCAACAGCAAGGTGAGTTGGATTGGTCACCACTACGGACGATTTACGCGTCTTGACGACTGCCTCCCCCATCGCTATTTCTTTTGCCACGCTCTTACGGTGTCCCTTCATGTGGGGATCACCCTCAAGTTGTTTATATTCCTGCTTGATCTCGTCCATCGACATCATTAGCTGCTTTCTATGCTGATATCTCTGCCAAATAATATCGGCGAACGAAATGGCAGCAAACCCAAGGAACGCATTAATTACAAGAGTCTCAAGCATGTCAGAAAAAGCGACACCTGCGCCGGAGAGCCCGACTTCGGAAATCAATATTAACGACTGCAATGAATCTTTAATAACAAAATAGATCAGAAGGCCAAGAAAAATAACCTTAAAAATTGATTTACAAAATTCGACGATGTTTTTCATCGAAAACATTTGCTTTAAGTTAGACACCGGATTGAGCTTGTCACCTTTAGGCATCAGAGCCTTAAACGCAAGCAGTGGTCCAGTCTGTATGAGCTCTGCGAAGATGCCGACAAAAATAGGAATCAACAAAAAAGGCGCCAATAATTTTACTGCCGTAAAAATCGCTTGATCGATTTCAATTCTTAATGCGTCCTGAAAGCCCAAACCGTATAATTGGGAAGGAAAAAACATTATTTCCGATAAACTACGAATAATGCTCGAAGCATCTCCGATCATGTAGCCAAGTAAGCTACCCATTAGTAAAGTTTGAGTGAAATCCTTACTTTTGGCGACCTGACCCTCTTCGCGGGCCTTGCGAATTTTATGTTCAGTGGGTTGTTCAGTTTTTTCTGAGCTCATCCAGATTATTTTACAAAAATCGATGTTAATGCAGACCAGACAGGGCTTCGAATATCGCCAAGTAAAGTGCTCATATATTGAAGCAGTGTTGCCGTATACACGCTAAAAATAAAAAAAGCGATTGCGCTTTTAACAGGCATCGCCAGAAAAAACACCTGAAGTTGCGGGACAAATCGGCTTACCAGGCCTAAACCGAATTCAGCCAAAAACATCGCAAAAATGACTGGCGCGCTAAGTAAAATCGCCAGCAGCATCAATTGATCGAGGAGCTGGAGCAAAATGAGCGGAGTTTTCTCACTGAATTCCGGAAGTAAGTTAAATATCGGCCAGAGTGAATAGCTTTCATAAATCATGCCTAAGATTGAGAGAAATCCACCATTTATAATGAGCAAGACGACGGCCGCATGACTAAATAAATCTCCTAGCGGAGAAGAATCGTGACCGGTCAAGGGGTTGATTGAAGATGCTATCCCGGCACCCCTTTGATTATCAACAAAAACACCCATGATTTCCAAAGCCCACAAAGGCAACGAAAGAATAAAACCAATCAAAAATCCGACAATGACTTCTTTTAAAATAACGATAAACAGAGCGGTTCCGGATCGCTGAACTTGGGCCAATTCACCCTCGATGCCAGGAATAAGAAAAATAGAAATACTAAAAGCAACACCTATTCTCAAAAGGCCGGGTAATGCCTGCCGACTAAATAAGGGCAATATAGATAAGATAGAAAGTACTCTTGGCAATGCAAAAAAACTCGCTGTGAGCCATGAAAATGGGTATTGAAAAAGCGAATACTCCATATCACTTTATTATTTGCGGAAACATATCGAAGAGTGATTGTGCATAGTTATACATTTCGCCGCCAATCCAGCGCGCAGTAAGATATAGCGTCGCTCCAACAGCAATTAGCTTTACGCCAAAAGATAAAGTTTGTTCCTGAATTTGCGTTAATGCCTGAATTAAGCTGAAGAGAATTCCGACAACAGATGCAACGACAATCGGTGGCATTGAAAGCCAGAGCACAAGGAGCATTGCCTGGATGATGCTGGTGACTAAGTCTTGAATTTGCATGATGTGAATTCTCTCATCGGAGATATGTTTGAACTAGTCCATGGATAAGCTTCGACCATCCATCGATCATCACAAACAAGAATAACTTCAAGGGCAACGAAATAGTTACTGGTGATACCATCATCATGCCCATCGCCATAAGTATGTTTGAGACGACCAGATCAATGACTATAAAAGGGAGGAAAAGTAAAAATCCAATTTCAAATGCCGAGGTAAGTTCTGAAACAACAAAAGCCGGCGTAACAATCAATAAATCTCTTTGACTAGCATCCGCCGAAAGCTCAGGCGGCCAAAGTTTTTTAGCAGTAGTTAAAAAAAATTCTCTCTGCTCGAATTTACTATTAGCAACTAAAAACTCTCTGACTGGATCCGCACTTTTTTTAGCGATGTTGAGCAAAGCTTTTACTGAGAGAGTTGCATCTTGCTCTGTGGTTACTACATTTGCTATTTGATACCCTATAGGCGCCATGATATACATCGCTAAAAGCATAGAAAGCGCGTAGATAGCAATATTTGGAGGAGCTTGCTGAACGCCAAGAGCATTTCTGACTAACGAAAGGACAATGGAAATCTTCAGAAACGCTGTTGTCGTCACCAAGAGAAGCGGCAACAGTGCAAATATCCCAAGCGCGAAGGCAAGCGCTACAGGATCGATTGCTTTCATTTCGTAATCCTTTTAATAAATTTCTATTTCAGTTTGAATTTCCATTAAAAGACAGCACAGAGACTCCGGATATACCATCAATGTCAACCAGCTCACCGTGTCCGATAGCCTTTCCATTTGCCTTGATTACAACGGATTTTCGCAAATCCCGCCCTAGATCAAACACATAGCCAGGAGAAATCAACCTCAATTCAGAAAGAGACACCGTCCTTTCACCGAGGTCGAAATCCAATCGAATTTCGAGATCATCAATTGATGTCACATCATCGTCATCACTCATTTCAGCATCATCTCGCATAATTTTTTTTATTTCTTCAGAAACCACAATTGTTGAACCTTCTAATTTTCCGGAAAACCCATGCGATTTCGAAATAAGAACGGCAATCGAGCCGCCATCAGAAATAAAATTTTCGTCAAACACAATAACATCGTGTTTTTCGATAGTCCTTATTAAGGACAAAGGAACCGATGTGTATCCGGCCCGAAAATTTATGTACACTGGCACATAATTTAAGAATTCTGGAAAGTCTTCACATTTTTCTACTTCCTTGACGGCGATCGAAAAAAAACCTATTCCAATATCGTCGGTCCAGCATTCGACGTGAGTTTCAGATGCGCCATTGTCAAAGGAAATCATGGCTCCATATAAAGCCCAATCAGGGAGATTTCCAAATCCAGAGCTAATCAGCACAAATCGTTTTCTTGTGCTTTTTTGAAATACATTTATAAAATCCGAAATAGCTATTTCGAATAATGCCGAGCTTACTTCGTCATTAAATGATGGAACATAATCAATGCCAAGCACGTCACATACAAAATTTTCATATGAAGAGTGATTAAGTCTAAATACGCAACTAGCACCACCCCAATCAAAGACGAGTTGCTTTTGTTGTGGACGAAAACTATTTATATTTGAATGGGTAATCTTCCAACTTGAGGAAGCAGAATTACAAACTATCGGAATGCGTCTTGTAAAAATATTACGCAAATGAAAAACAGACTCATTGGAAATTTTTTTCAATATTGGCGTATTAATTTTTTTCCCTAATACACCAGATATTTCTTTTGAAATCGCTATCATTTCTTATATCTCAAAAGAAAGTCTCTTGCTGCGCTGGGCTTAAGAGACTGATTACTACCGGCTTTTCTAAAAAAATCGATAACTCATCTGAGACCAGAGGCAATATTCTGGAAACTTTTTCTAGGAGTAATTTATTATTTATATTTATTTCCAAGTAAATAACATCGCAGGATTCCTGGGCTGCAAAGGAAATGCCATGAAAAATCTCATCATCAACAGAAAATTGTATTTTTTTTTCTGTTTCCGCAATTGATTTTGATAAGTGAATAAAAATTTGATTACAAAATTTATCTAAAAATGATTTATCGTCAAAGCAGATTTTCCCTGCTATTTTTTCTTCTAATAGATGAAGGTTATTGTCTGCAGGACGCTTCCCACAAATTAAAATATTGTTTAGCCGCTCAACATCCCGCGCACAGACCTCCTGTGCGCTTGCGTCATACACAAGAATTCCCGTGTCTATACTAACGGCACCATAATCGACTAAAACCTTTGTATTTTTCGACAATCGAACCTCCAATTATTCGGCCTCATGTTGTAGTCTCGCCCTGGAAGAACTTTGCCGTTCCAGCCTCCTCCATTTCTACATCCTCTATCCTCAATAATTCGATCTCTCTTTCTTGTTCATGTATTGTGCGTATTTCCTCGAATTTTTCACGCATTCGGATAGCTTCTTGATGCGCTATTTTTGCCTCCCCAAGATAGGAATAGGCCATCTCTTTTTCTTCTCGCGCAGAGTTAACTTTCTCTTTTAGAGATTCTGTTTCGTCTTTCATTTGCTGAATATTAAATAGAACGTCATCAATATCTTTTTGAAAAACCAGCTTTTTATAGAGTTCGGCATACATCTCCTTTTCTCTGCGCTCACAAGCAATGACGAACTCAGATAATTTTTGGCGCTCTTTCAGATACGCGCTTTCCTTCAAAAGGAAATCTTGCTTTGCTTTTAACAATTCGATTTCAGCCTTTTCCTCTCTAAATCTCTTTATTGTTATAAGTTTATTAACTATCCCCATAAAAAAATTTACCTCCCCTTTCTGAAAAGGCAAGGAAAGATTTCCCCGAAAGAAGATTTAGCAAACGCCATCGAATTCAAAATACCAACTGCTTCATCTGGTGAATAGTCTCTTCAAATTCATGGAATTCGTCGGTTTTTTGTTTGAGAAATTCACGAATTTTCTCAATCTTATCGATAGCCTCATCTGCTAGCGAATCAGATCCTCGCTTGTATTCACCGATCTTTACCAATAATTCGATTTCATAATATTTGGCCATTAATTCCCTAACTTTACCGGCAATCTGCTTGTGCTCGGTCGAAGCGACCATATTCATCACTCTTGAAACCGACGACAGAATGTCAATAGCTGGATAATGGTTGGCTGATGCGAGTTTTCTTGACAGAATAATATGGCCATCAAGAATGGAGCGTGTCTCGTCAGCGATAGGCTCAGTCATGTCATCGCCCTCCACAAGCACCGTATACAAGGCTGTAATGGAACCCTTGTGCCCCATACCAACACGTTCCATCAGTCGAGGCAAAGTTGCAAAGACACTCGGTGGAAATCCACGTCTCGTTGGAGGTTCACCGGCCGCCAATCCTATCTCACGCTGAGCCCTTGCAAATCGGGTTACGGAATCCATCAGAAATAAAACCCGCTTACCTTGATCCCTGAAATACTCTGCAATGGCTGTCGCCACATAAGCCGCTTTTGACCTCTCCATCGAGGACTTATCCGACGTCGCGCAAACAATAACAGCCCTTTTTCGTCCTTCTTCTCCCAGCTCATGCTCCAAAAACTCCCGGACCTCCCGCCCCCGTTCGCCAATCAAAGCAACAACTGTCACGTCAACATCAGCACCTTTGACAAGCATTGCCATGAGCGTAGATTTTCCGCCACCCGCGGCGGCGAAAACCCCCAAGCGCTGTCCCTCGCCGACAGTGAGCAGACCGTCAATGGCCTTGATTCCAAGCGACAGTGGCTGACTAATTACTCGCCGTTTCAGAGGATCGGGTGCCCCAGTAATAACCGGATAGTATCTAGTACCAAGGAGTGGGCCTCGAGATGCAGAGTCCAAAGGCTCCCCCATTCCATCAAGAACCCTTCCAAGCAGGGAATTACCTACTTTAACTGCGTGTACGTTTCCGCTTGGTAGAACCTCCGTCTCAGAGGAGATACCTTGCATATCTCCCATCGGCATCATCAACGCAGCGCCTTGAGAAAACCCCACCACCTCGGCAGCGAGTGGTACGGACATCCCAGGACTTTTCAGATGACATATCTCGCCAATTTTTACGACTGGTACTACCGCTTTAATAATAGTTCCTGTTACTTGTATTACGCGACCGCGCACACTAACCGTCTTGGCTTCTGCCACTGCAGAACGAAGCATGTCGGTGATGTAATCGAAATGATGCAATGACATGATAAATATGCAATGTTTTTAGGGCACGAGAGGCAAACCTTTCATGAACTATTTGAGATTATTGCTCTTTATTTATTTTTTTAAATCCATCATCAGGGACAAACTTTTTTTGATTCAAAAATGGGTTTTTTGTTTCCTCTACTGGAAATACGGCGTCGGTAGAATTACTTGCTATTCCTGCCGCAATAAAATTATCTTCGATCTTTGTTAAAGCATCTCTTGAAGCAGGAATTTGACGCCTCCTGATCTCCAAAAGTGAAAAACGAGTCTTTTCCATTGCAAATAATGTGTCATAAATTTTCTGTTCAATTATTTTTCTAATCTCAGATGTATTGTTCTTTACAAGATCTTCTATAACTGCTTTTGATTCTTCAATTTTTTGCAAAGTAGTCGAGATGACTGAAATTGACTTGGCAAAATCAGTATTCAATTTGCTTATTAAAATATTTATAGAGAATACAGATTGATCGAACATTTCTCTTGAAATTTCATAATTTTTTTCATTTATAAATAACGTAGAAATTGAATAATTTCCTCCACTGAATTGCTCCCGAAATTCAATTGCACCAGAAAAATCTTTTGAAGGCGAACCATTCAATTTGTTTTGCAATTCTTCCATCTCGTCAACACTAATAAATCTTAGCGACTCACCAGTAATTTTATTATCCTTGTCGAAATGAGATTGAAGCAGGGGTACTTTTATATCGGCAATTATAGTTAAACCAATATTGCGTAAACGCTCCAGCATAATTTGAGATTCCTCAAAAGAAGAACCAAGTCGCAAAGAAGAATCATGAAACATTTCAGACACAAGATTTACGTTTCCCTTTGCAGATTTCAGGCTTTCTACTGTCACTTGTTGAACGGGCCTGGAATTTGCTAAAAGCACGGAAGAAAGAAGAGATCTGGATCGTTCTAATTCATTTACGAAACCACCAGAACTCTCGGCATCAATCTTTAATTTTTCAATTGCAGATAAAGAAAAATCTGAAAGCAATTTATTTATGATTGATATTGCATCTTCAGCATTTGCAAGAATTCCTTCAAATTCATTCCTTGCAATTATGGGGCTATTTATTTGAGAAGCTAATGAATTAACAATCACGCTGTCCATAATAGTGTCTCCTCAAATAATTATTTAATCCTAAAGAGTCTTTTATACTAATTTTTTAAATCTCGTTGTCTTTCTGGAGCTATCAATAGGTTTGGACGAAAAAGTTACTTCTTTCTCAGCATTTTCCCTTGCTTCTCGGATTACATCGTCTAATGTGGATTGAAATAGTTTATGAAACTCATCGTTTCCAAAACTTTCTAAGTACCGAATAAGTTGCTCGGATGAAATATCATGAGTTCGAAAATAGGACTCAGTTTTTTCAATCGCGCGATTTGCTTCGTTAATCACTTTTTGAGCCTGCCTGAGAATTTTTTCAGATTCCTCAAAAGCCTTGTCATTTTGCATTTTTGATCAACCTGCATTAGGGGAAAATATATGTTTTATATGTATATTATTTCAGCAAACATAGAAACTCGGATAAGCCTTTAATACACCAATCTCTTTCGTAAATTGTTTCTGGAAAAAAAGAATTCGGCTGTTTACATCAAGCTTGGTAACTGCCTATGTAGACTTTGTTCCATCACGCAATCTTAGGAACTCATCAATTTTTTAAGTAACAAAAATTTGAATTGCAACTTTACATACAGAAATCTAGGAACATTCATGAAAGCTGAATACAATGAACTTCGGAAATTAAATCAGAGCGCAGATCAAACCAATTTTGGACGAAACGTAGAACCATCAGGACAAAGAAAAGGCCTGTCGGTGAGGCTCATCGAAGCAAAGGCAGACGTTGATGACCAGATACTCTCCGATCGCTACCGGAGTGCTCTGGGTTTATCTTCGAATATAGAGAACATTGCTCTGAGACAAAGAAGCCTTCAAACCGAAGTATCGAGTAAGTCTTTTAATCTGGAACAGATCAAATCTTATGGGAAGGCGACAGGTGCCTCAGAACGAATCACTTCCCGGGCGCAGGAGATTCTCAAGAAATTACTGCAGAACGAAAAACCTCCGCAGGCTCAGCAGAACATAAGCAGTCTGATACAGCAGTATATGAGTCTACAACTACTTTCACGCGCCCTATCTGGTGATGAAAGCCAGTATATAAGCTTACTTACCCCCCAAGCTGATATATCAGATGACCTAAAGGACCTCGCAAAAAAACTACAGGATGCAGGAGATGATACCGAACAACTGTCCTCTTTACTGAGTGGGATAAGCGGTCTGCCAACCAAAGAAGAAGAACAAAATCAACTTAAACAGATGATGTCAACTCTTCGCTTCCATCCAGACCAGTTGGAAGCAAAGCTCAAACAAGCACAGAATCTTCCGGTTCTCGATAAATCTACAAAAGAAATACTTAAAGAAAAAGTTCAAGATGCGATCCGTGATCTTGAGTGCCAACACACAACAACTCTGCGCGGAGCAATAAATTCCCTAGGAGCCGCACTTCAGACAGGTGAGGTAGAGCGATTTCAGGATGGGTATAACGATGTCATCAGTGAGACTACAAGTTTCAGCGATATATTCAGCAAGCTACTAAAACATTACAACTTGACTGAGCTCGTCAATATTCTTCCGAAATTAAAGCAAGCCTTAGCGGAAGACCTTGCGGCAGACAATCGATCAATAGAAAAAATAAAGCTCGAATCATTGCTATCGGAAATATCATATATGCATATTTCGTCAACATTGATTGAGATGACAAATAAATTATGTACGGGACTTGAGCGAATTTATCATTCCAAGAATCATCATCCAATAAACATTGACCAGAAAAAACTATTACTCTCAGTGACAAAGATAATATCTGGCGGTTGGATTTCTTCACTCCAATTTGAAAAATTGAGTGTCGAACACAATGTTCCAGATGGCGGTCCAACCATTTACTTTCTCAATGGATTGAAGCAAATTCTAAGAGAACTACCCATTAAAGTTATGCTCGATACAGAATCGCGGAGTGCTTTAATTGATGCAGCGCAAAATGCCATTGAATCAGCTATCGAAAAAGAAGAATCTGCAATCTATGGAGGTGAAAATTGATTGACTTCGTAAACCATGCAATCAGAGAATTTGGGAGAAATATTGGCTTTCAAGATCTAAAAATAGATGGAAAGAATAGCCTGAAATTAATAATTGGTGAAAACATACTTATAAGCTTTACTTATTTAGATAACCTCCCCATTAGAGAAATAATAATATCCAAAACAAGAGAAATTCAATATCTCTCTCTTGAGAAAATCAAACGATTACTTGAATATGCACACTTTGAAATTACCCCACAACTGAGCTTTCAAAACTCAATCATTGAAAATAAGCTTATTTCTTCAGTTCGAATTCTTGAGAGGAATTTTAATTTGAATACAATCGAACAAGCGATAAGTTTTTTAGAGGAATTCAATCCTGAAACTTAAATTGAATATATTTTTTCGAACGTGGCTGAATAACAATAATCCAGTGAGATTTTCGTATCGCTTTCATTAGCTGTAAAAAATCCTGCGCTAATTTTCGTAACCAAAAAATGATAGGGTCATTAGAAAGGAATAAAATTCTATCGCCAGATGACAAAACGCAAGACGAAGAGATTTCATATTCTTTGAATACAATAACAAGAAAGTTGAATTAACTTAAAAATATTGCGCCGCGAGACGGGGTAATGAAGAACAGAACAAGACTTTCACCTCGCCCACAGAGCTTGCAATTCCGGTCGGGCAATTGAGTGGTAAAGAGCACGACGAAAAGAAGATTTACGCGCCGTAAGAAATTTTACGCGCTGCGTTGCGGAAACCGTGCAGTTGAAAAAGTAACAAAGTCAGCTTTGACACAACGACACGTGGTCACGATACCCCTGCAGAAAGTCTTGGGGCGAATTTCTTTTTCTGGATGCCTTCTTGGAGATTACGGCGTAACTAACATCATCGCCCTAAACGGTAGTTTTAGAAATACCGTTGGGTAAAGCGTCAAAGAAGATAACTTCACCTTAGCACTGTCATGATGTAAAGTTTTCTGAATCGTCGAAATCTTCCTCGAGCGACATCCTGGCACTCATATTTGAAGCATCATTACCACCGACTGAAGCTAGTTCTTTAAATCTTCTTGTTAACTCTGCCACTTGCTTCTTTTCTTCTTCAATTTGTTTTTTAAGATTTTCCTTTTCGTTAACATATAACGAAAAGGAAAGTCTATTTAGGTGTTTCTCGTGATTATCGATATTCTCGTTCATCTTCTTCAAAGCAATGGCTAAACCACTAAAATTTTTTTTAATATCGGGGATACCAATTGAATTCTGATCAATCCCTAATGCTTGATTAATTTCTGAAATCAAACTATCTAGATGTAAAAGTAATGCCTCTACTTCAGCCAAAGTCAAGTCAATCAATTCGCTACTTTTCTTCCATTCATCTTTGTGATGACTTTTTTTTACATTAGCTTTCAAACCTTCAAAAAGCTTTATCGTAGCATTTGCTTGAATTAAATGAACCGAATCATCTTTTGTGTATTCAACGTCCAAATGAATATTTGGAGACTTATCTATTTTTTGTGAAGTATTCATTGTCAGCGAATTTTAGTTTACGCGAGAATTCCGATTTCCAAAGCTGGATTTTTTAATTCGTCTTGATTATTCAAAAAATTGTTCTTTAACCAACGACGACCATGCCACACAATTTCAGTCATTTTTCTTAAGACGGTTTCAGCACTTTGCAAATTCATATCGAGAGCAATCGTATATATTAATTCGTCAGAATCTTGGTCAAGGCAGAATACTGAACCGTCTATTTCTGCAAGCGCACAATTCATTTCAAGCAGATTAATTAATATTTTTTCTTCGCTTTCCAATGGAATTTGGCCAAATACGCACTCGATTAACATTTTTTTTGGAGAATTCTTGACTGAATGAACAACAGAGAATTGAAACCCTCCGTAATTCATTTCCATCGCAAGATCCTCTTCTGGAGAGAGATCCTCTTCCCGAAGCGAATATCCCAATAACGATCGCATTTCGCCAAGCAGATAAATGAATTTTTTTCGCGAATCAGACATAATAATCGTGCACGCATCACTTAAGCCAAGCTTGGAATTTGATTGTTTCTACCAAGCATAAGATTATATTTTCTTAAATCAAAACAATTATTTTTTATTTCAACGGAATCTTTAGCAACTTCGGTCATACGTTCAAGCCAATGCAGATGATTGCATTGATCAAGCTCCTCATAATAAAGACATTTCAAAGCAGTGTTTTCTGAGTTGAGCCCAAAAACGAAAGAATGTGCACGAACCAGCGTTAAGTTTTTTTTCAATATATTTTTTAATCCCGCAAGCAAATTATCCTCAGGGAGATTTACTAGGGAAACACTTACCAGTACTCGATCGGGAAGTTCGGACGGAAAATGAACCAATTCGAATTGCAAACCAGCATATTCAAGCTCCATACCCAATGGCAGCAGGTCGTCATGAGTCATTTCCGGTGGTGAAAAGCCCATTTCGCGGTAGATTGCCTCACAACAATCAGTAAATCGTTTACGCCAAATCATATTCATTAAGCAATTATTTTTTCGAAACAATCAACTGCAAGCATTTTTATAAATTCAAGCCTTAACTTTTAAGTAAAATCATGTGTTAAATCAATGGAAAGTCTAGGATCTTACATTTTTTAGATTAGTCAAATATTATTAGTCAGCCCAGTCATTTACTATTTTTTGAGAAATCAAAACAAGCACCGAAGTCTGTAACTCTTACAAACATCAAGTTCAATTAGAAAACACGTTTTAATTTACATTTGGGTATTTTTTTCCCTGTTCTATCCCAAATTTTCTCTCAAAAGCATTTCGCAATGCTTCGATTTGCCCAGATAAACTTGCCTCTACTTTCCCAAGCTCTGTCTCAATAACACAAGCATCAGGCGATAAAGACGAATCTTCAATAATTTCCATATTTTTTATTGACGGAAAATTTTTTTTAAAGTTTTCCAATTCTCCTTTTAGGATAATCGAATTATTTTGGTTTACTCTTATATTTACTTCTGACCGTGATCTGATGTCAAATAAAGTGTTTTTTACAATTTTGATTATTTTCTCTTCTTGGTCCATTTCTCCAATCATTTTTTTGATCGAATCGATTACCAAGCTCACCATTTTTGACTCAATCTTGCCAAAATACTCAACTGTCCTGGTAACAATATCAAGCATGTGCATGGATTGCTCCTGCTGAGCTTGTTCAAATCCCGCTTTGAAACCTCTTTGTTGTTCTCGAATAAATGCAGCAACTGCGGCCTTGATGATTACCTCTTTTTGTTCATTTGCAGTGGCAACAATTTCACCAGCCTCTTTAAAAGCAACGACATCTCGAGATTTTATGATCTTCAATGATGTGTCAATTCTGGGACCAATGCGTTTGTTAGAAACAATGAATGCCATTCACGCTCCAAGAGAAATAAAACTGAATTTGTGAGATTTTTAGCTGCTTTTTTATCTACCTTTAAATCAGTTGCATCAATATGAAATTTCAGCAATGCCCTTCCAAGTATATGTTCAGGAAGATCGCGAATCGCCGAAAGTATCAGGCTCCCGCCGATTCTTTCAATATCGTTCATTCGATCTAGTTTTAGATCAATATACTTTTCTGGGAATAAAGTTCCACAATTCATAACAAAAGAAAATACCTCATCTCCTAATTTTTTTTTCCATTCAAGAACATCCTCTCTCCCAAGACTTAATCGTATGGATGACCCAATCATGATCGCGCCAATATGACGCGCTAGATTACGAAAATTCGGTAAAGGAAGAAGAAAATACATTGATTCAATTGAACTTACATCAAATGAACATGTCTTATGTAGACTAAGATACTCCAACATCTGCCGGGACAGCTTCGGCCAAGCTTGTGAATGTGTCCAAGCCCGGTCGCTCAGCATTCCGTCGAAAAAAAGATGTCTACGACTCGGATGAATGTATGACGCAGGAAGATAATTAAATTCAAATAAATGATGAAATACAATCCGTTTTTCCGAGACGAGGTTTGAAAGCAAAGCACGTAGGGATGCGTTTTCATTCATCTGACAATTTTTCGACCGATTGAGCAGCTTTTTCGACGTACTTAATTCTGAGCGAGGAAACTAATTTAGTTATCCTCGGAAATAGCCAGACTGAAAATATAATCAATGACAATAATGCACCTACCATGCTCAGCAGCCAGACTGGCATAGCAAGTACGTGTGAATACCAACTTTTCTCTTGGCTCTGTTGAGGCGAATCTACGATTACGTTCTCTGAAGCAGAATTCAGAATTTTTTGCGTGTTGTCCTGTTGGGTTACCGCCGGTTCGTGTTGTAATTTTTGACCAGACGGCAATAGGATGACGGTAACTTTGTCAGCAGACAGGCCCGTGATGCTGTTTGCCACCAATCTCTTTACCTGCGCAACCGACTCATCAATGTTGATCCCTGCTTTATGCTTAATAAAAACAGCGGCTGAGGAAGGTAGAGAGGGATCACCAGCTGCACCGCGTTCTGGAAGGACAACGTGAACCCTAGCTTTAATAACACCATCAATCTGGGATATCGTTGCGGAAAGTTCTTGCGATAATGCCCAAAGATATCGTGCTCTTTCCTCAAGTGGTGAGGAAATCAGTCCTTCTTTTTTAAATACCTCGCCCATTTTCGCGTAACGCTCGCGAGGAAGGCCTTCACTTTTTAGTATTGAAATCGCTCTCGCCACATCAGCAGATCCAACCTCAATACCTACCGTACCTTCTTTTCCAGGCAGTTTACTCGCCGTGATTCCAGACTCCAACAAAGCTGCTAAGGCTTCATTTGCCTCACTCTCGGTAACTCCCTGCATTAGCTCAACTCTTCCTGTGCAAGAAATCAACGCGAAGGCGGTCGCGAGGCAGATAATGAAAAAAGCTAAATTTTTTTGTTTCACAGGGTCTGCCTAATTCAGTTTTGTTAACTGATCTGCATGCTGCACTGCTTTTTGAACACCTTTTCCAACCACTTCAACTTCAATCGATACAAGAGAGATTTCCATTTGAAGTTGCAACATTTGGTGAGTCGAGTAAGTGCCAGGTGCGACTTTGAGCATTTCTTGAATATGGTCTACTTTTTTACGAAAATCTGAACCCAAGCTATCCATCCGGCGAAGAATGGCATCTCCAAGCGTATTGCCTTTTCTTAACTCTTCCACTGACGTGTTTGCTTGAGGTATTGAATAAACTGGCCCTTGCTCTAATGTTGATATAAGGTCAGCTAATCGTGTACCGTTTTCAGTGTTTTCAGGCAATAGCACAGGCAGGTCAATTTGGTTCTGATGAGCTTTATCGATAATGTCGAGTTTGGTCATCAAAACGTTCATTATATTTTCCATAATTACTATCAATTCCTTTCGAAACAGTGGCAATGGTATTTTGATGAACCAAAACGAACCATCTTTAATCACATCATTTATTTTCCACAATCGATCTACATTTTTTTTGGAGCGCCGCAGCAAGTCGAATATGGCTTTCAGTCAAAACATGATTATTCAAGAGATTTTGAATAGTTGTTTGCGCTTCAATATACTTTTCTCCAATAAAATAACAGAGAGCCAAATACAAATAGATTTCATCTTTCCTATTTCTGACTTCGCTTAGCGCTGACAGCAATATGTTTTCAGCTTCAACATTGCATCCGGCCATTAGTTTCGTCATGGCGAGCCCGATAAATACAACAGGCTCATCCCGGCGCAAGGTGTGCAAATTATTGAATATTGCTTCTGCAATATTGAAAATTCCTTTTGTTAAAGAAAAAAATGCTATTTCGTAGAGTATTTGATAATCGTCTTCCGACAACAGATAGTCTTTAAGTTCAGTTGAGTTTGTTATTGCCAGCATGAGTATTGTTTTGCAGCATAGTTTTGAGCAATTCACAACGAACACTAACTAGTTCGTTTTCTTTAAGATCAATTGACTGAGACTTACTGATGTTATCCAGGACTTCTAACGCAAGCTCTTCATTACCATCTGCGGAAAGACATTCAGCCACATGCTGAGCAAATTTCAGATCATTTGGGCTGTTAAGAAAAAGCAACATGAAATTCAATGATGCATTTTCATAGTCCCCAATTTTTTTGCTGCTTATAGCTAATGCTTCTAAAAATCGAAGATCTGTTGGTCTATAGAAGACTAATACTTGAAATATCGAATGAGCTTTTTCAATTTTTCCCTGCTGGAAGAATGAATAAGCAAGACTGTAAATAAGTTCAATTTCGTGATCAGTCAAACGCGCTGCACAAGGAAGACTGTCAATTTTTTCTTTTAATGCTAAAAAAATATTTTCAAAATCAAAAATCTCTGTTTCAATAAAGTTGCTAGGCTCAGACGGCAAGTCGAAGTCATTCATACTTAAACTGATTTTGAAATTGAGGAATCAATGGCTTGCATAATTGTGCGAACCGCTTGCAGCGCTGAATCAATCGCGTCTTTTATTGCACGATAACGATCAATTGCGTCCTGACTAAAATTCTGCGACAAATTCTTAAAAAATTCATCTTTTTGCGATTCAAGTGAAGCTTTAGATGATTCTGCTTTTAGTTGCGCACTTACAAAACCGCCGGCAGCATTAGCCACTCCAGAAAATGCACCTATAAGCTGAGAGGCCGATTGAATCAGTGAACTCTTCTTATTCAAGTGCTCTAATTTATGAAATATTTCCTTCTCTGACAGTGTGGCCTCTTTTAAACTTTTTTTTGCTATAGCCAATCCATCACGTATTTGTTTTTCTTCACGATCTATATCATTTTTTTTAGTCCCTGTCGGGTCCGCCAGCCGTCGCTTTTTAATATCTGCTAACTGTTTTTGAAATTGTTTTATGTTAGTTCTTGCTGTTGATTTCTGCTCTTGACATTTCTTCAATTGGTTTAATTGATCACGTGAACTTTTTATAACAGATTTTGACATCCCAACACCATAAGATGATGAAGCTATGTTTATTACAGCACCTCCCAGCTGGAAACCAGCTTGGACCAAATCTGCTTCTTTTTGCTTTTGGTTTGCTGCTGCAGTTTCCGAAAATTGCGCCTGAGCTGCTAGAACTTGATTTGTGAAATTGAACAACGCCTCTCGCATTTTTTGAAGTTGTTGTTTTCCGTTTATAGCGATAAGCTCTTTCATCACGTCCAAAATATCAGGCAAAAAATTTTCAAGAACCAGCTGTAATGCAGCAGTAACCTCGGCAAGATTTTTAAGAGCAAGTGTTAAGAATTCTGGCTTTGGAAGTTCTTCCCATGCCAACGATTGGGAAGCAGTGGTAATTTTTGCAATCAACGAGTCAATAAGTTCCCGTTCCGCTAAGCTAATAGGACTCATCTTGGTTAGCTGTAATTTGCCGAGCAGAACGCTTGATTGTTTAGACAACACCGCGTCTCTGTTTTGCAACTGCTTGTTACTCGCTTGAGAAAAAAATTCGTTAACTTCGTATTGAAGTTCGCTTGAAATTCCAATGGCAGGGGATGGCATAATTTTTCCTTTTCACGGTAACTGCAAATTTATATCGTATTTATTTGTCTTGATTGATATTCAAAAATTTGCTTCGCAAGAGAAGTAATAGATTCAGTATCCGATTCAAAGTCCTCGGAAACTCTTTTCATCTTCTGCATTGCTAAATTCTGAAATAATTGAATTTGTTGATTTATCGCTTCTAGATAGTTCAATTTATTGTCGGCTTGTTTCATTGCAAAACTTGTATCTGCAAGCTGTATCCCATAAGAAGCGCTGACAGCATCAGCGCTTGAAGATCCCAGTTGAAGACCAAATTCACAGGCTTCTGTAATCGCTTTTGCAAATGTCACTTGCGCTTTTGCAAGACCTTCGTAACCTTTAATCGTAAATTTCGTAATTTCCTTTGCTGCATTTGCGAGCATAGGTAGTTTCTGAGCCAGCAAAGGTATAAAAGTGACACCCAAACCAACAATCGCCACTGCCACGCTCACCACCATCATGCCCACATTTACGCCTTGTTCTAATTTTTCTGTCATGGCAGAGAACTTTTTTTTGTCAGACTCTGACATCTTGCTGACATCTTGATTTGAGGATTTGAATGCGGCTTCCGCAATGAGAACAAATAATCGACCTAACGAACCACTTTTCTGCCGGGTATTCCCAAATACGTCTTGTTCTGTTGCCTTTGTTTCTTGAAACACTTTATCTGCTATTGAAGATCCAAGCATGCCCGCACTGATAACAGTTCCAACTACCGACGCAATCAGTGGAATCAATGCACCTCCTGACATAATCGTGAGTGCTGTGGCTAATGCACCTGCGAGAAAACAAAGTATACCAATACCAAAACTCGCATTATCTGATTTTGATTGAGTTTTCTGCGCTTCGAGAGATTTTGCTTGCTCAGCCAAATATTTTTTTAATTCAACCATTTTGTTATTGTTTATTATTCTTCCTTGCTTTTCACTTGAAGCCAATTGATTTTGTTCTGATTTTATATTTAAGGCATAGTTACTGTTTAAAACTGACATCATGGTATCTACTGCATCCAGAAGATCAATTGTCGGCGCTTCTAATCCGTCTTTTTTCGAAAGCACAAATTGCATCTGACGTATTGCATTTGCAAGTGAATCATTTGATTTTGCCTGGATAGCCAACGAGGTTTGAAGTAATGCATTATTAGTTAATTCAAATTCGTTTGCTTTAGATAAAATTGACGAATCAGATCCTGAATTCGTGATCGATATTGGGTTGGTTTGAGTTAAAGATATATTTGAGGTATTCATATTACTTCCTTTGAAGTTTTTTCTATATCAATCCATTTTTAATCGTTTCGTTATCGGCTATTTTTTTTAGACCCCGTGATAGCTCTACTATCTGCTTATGCTCTTCAGAATTTTTGAAATGGCTTTCTATCATTTCTAAAATTTGCCCTGCCTCGTCTACTAGATTTTTCTTCAAAAGACATTCGCAAATTACTAAGGCAATCGTTGGGTCGTTAGAAGAAAGTAGCTGAGCGATCGTCAAATAACTAATCGCTTCATCAAGTTCTCCAATATTTTTCAGGCATTTTGCATATGCGATTAAGTACTTAACTTCATAGTTGTCCAGCATTACTGAATATTTGAAATAACGCAGTGCTTCTTCATAATTTGATTGTTGATAGAGTGAATATCCAATTGAATAAAAAGATTCAGTTACTTTTTTATCTATTTGCAATGCAGTTTCAACACTTTCACCGGCAATTACTCTCTCAATTGCTTCTGTAATAAATTCAATCTGAAATTCTTCATTTTTTTTAGATTGATCGTGATCGATCACGATAATCCCCGGCTATTCGTGATGATCGTACCCTTCGATTGAGCATCTTTTTGCAGAACATTGGATGCTTGTTCCCCAGCCTGGGTATATCTGTTTGTTAGCGACTGAAGTGTAAGTTGTTCTTTTGAATTTCTCGTATTTAGAGAATCAGAATACGCATCGATGTATCCACTAAATTTTTTTAAATCGCTGTCATTTACCTGCAATCGGGTACTTGGATTGTCTTTGTAAGACTTTAACCAAGGTCTCAGTTCTTCTTCTGGCACTCCGTAGATTAGCATTGCGTCCAGTAGACGTTTTGCTTCAGTGTTATCTCTAGCAAAAGGCCGTTTCGCGGTCAGATCATTTGTATTTGAGAACAATGCAGTGATATCTGCTTTTAATTTACTCACTTCCTCTGTTTCTTTTGCTAGCAGCCGAACCGCGTCAGTTTGCGCGTTGAGCGCTGCTTGCAAAGCCCTTGTCATAAGCATGTTTGCAGCCGCAATTCTAAATAAAGGGTTTATCGTATTCTGTGTTCCCAAGTTTCCTTCTGCAATGAATTCATCCACTGAAGAAGGAAAGATGATCAATTCACTCATTTTGTAATCCTAGATATTGGTTATTAAATGAGACAAGTTTTAGCGAGACTTTGTTTCACACAAGAAAGATAATCGCGATTCTCGTTGTTCAAGCTGTTGCTCTTCTGCGTAACAAACTTTTTTTTACAGTTCCATTGGTTGAGGTAATGGAACCTTCGATTTGAATCTGCCACAGATTTTCAACGTGTGAAATTTTATCTTCAAGATTTATCCAAGCTTATTATATAAATTAATGACAACACTTCACCGTAATGATTTTTTTATTTCTCCCAATAGTGGAATTGATAGCGTCACCCGAAAGGAAATTGATCGTCTATATTTTCCTGATCATGAAGAGGTTTTCTCCACTCACCTAAACCTTCATGAAAGCCTTCAAGATTTATTTCCAATCAAAAATTTTGATTTTTATTTTATTAATCAAGTTGTTCCGAATATTTTTTTTTCAGTTTTTTCGAAATTTTCAAATAGAGAATATCTTATCCCTGAGTTACGTTTATCACTCCGATCTATCGTTTTAGAAAATCCAAGTCTTGCTCGGAAAATAGGTGGCGTTAGCAAAATTCTTGATGATGAAAAACAATTGCTTGAACTCCTACAGCACTACAGATCAGCTCTTTTTCAAGGCTGACGTAACTGCTTACGGTGATTCTATGAAAGATCTCTCTCCATCACACCGAGAATTGTTGATTCAATTGGCTTTCATTTTTTTACAGCAAGAAAAATATGAGAAATCAGCCATGATTTACGACTTACTTTTTGAGTGGTATCCACAGGATCCACTCGTTGTATTTCCACTCGCTTTTTCTCTTATTCATTGCCAGCAACCAGAAGCTGCTCTTGACAAGCTCAAGGTTATTCGCGGCGCTTTCGAGTCTGATCCTACGCTCTGGTTTTTACGTAGCAAGGCTTTTCAAAATGCAAGACTTCCCGCTGAAGCCGCCAAAGCCATGAGAATGCATATCCGCTTAAAAAGCAAAGCTAAGCATAAGGAGTCGGCAGGATGGAGATGATTACCGCTCACGTCCAGTCGGCGATTCAAAAAATCGTCAAACGGAACGATCTTGTTCTTGCAACATTAATCGTGTGCATCATTTTCATGATGATTCTTCCGCTGCCTACTTGGCTGGTGGATGCTTTGATTGCTGCAAATATGTGTCTCTCAGCGACGCTGCTGATGGTCGCAATGTATCTTCCCAATCCGCTCGCTTTTTCGTCGTTCCCTTCGGTACTCCTTGTTACCACGCTATTTCGTCTGGCAATCGGCATCGCGACTACACGACTTATTCTGCTGAATGGTGATGCCGGGCATATTATTTATACATTTGGAAATTTTGTTGTTGGCGGTAATTTGGTTGTTGGTTTAGTTGTGTTCCTCATTCTCACCATTGTTCAGTTTGTCGTTATTACGAAAGGATCCGAGCGTGTTGCTGAGGTTGCGGCACGATTTTCACTGGATGCCATGCCGGGTAAGCAAATGTCTATTGATGGCGATCTCCGTGCCGGCACGATTGACATGGATGAGGCCAGACGTAGACGTGACGTAGTTCAGAAAGAGAGTCAGCTTTACGGCGCGATGGATGGCGCGATGAAATTTGTGAAAGGCGATGCTATCGCTGGCCTCATTATCGTTGCGGTCAATCTCTTGGGAGGGATCATGATTGGTGTACTTCAGCGGGGCTTGACCGCCGCCGAATCGATCAAGATCTATTCGATTCTTACCATCGGTGACGGCCTGATTTCGCAAATTCCTGCGCTGTTTGTGTCAATCTGTGCTGGCATGATTGTCACCCGAGTCACTGGCTCTGACGGACCATCGAATATCGGCAGCGATATTGGCTCTCAATTGCTTGCGCAGCCAAAAGCTTTTCTGATTGGGTCGGTAGTGATGCTGGGCTTTGCCATTATTCCAGGTATGCCTACGGTTACTTTTCTTATTTTGTCCGTTGTTGTAGGTGTGGTGGGTTACATCTTCTTCAAAGGTGAAAAGCAAATTGTCGATCCTAAAACTGGCAAGATTACGACCGTACCGGCAATTTCTTCAACATTAAAGGATTCGGCAGGCCAGGCACAGTCTGTTAAGGAAGAGCAAAGCTTTAGCCCAACCGTCCCTCTACTCGTTGATATGAATAACAAGCTTGAAAAGGCGTTTTCGGCATCATCGCTCAATGATGAACTTGCCAAAGTCAGGAGAGCTCTGTTTGAAGATCTTGGGATTATTTTTCCTGGCATTAATCTACGCTTCAATGAAGCGATTCCTGATGAAACTTATCTCATCATGGTGTCCGAGATTCCGGTGTCACAGGGACGGCTGCGTGAAGATTACATTATTGCCAATGAGTCGCCGGATATCTTGCAATCGTTGGCGATCCCCTTTGAATCGGACAAGAAGTTCTTACCAGGCATTCCCACTTTCTGGGTGAGCAGTCAGCTTAAGTTGGCTCTTGCAAGCGGAGGCATTTCTTTTTTCGAGCCAACTCAAGCATTGTCTTATCACATAGCGATGGTACTTAAAAAATATGCTGCTGAATTTATCGGCATTCAAGAAACTCGTGCGCTCCTCACCACCATGGAAGAAAAATTTCCAGAGCTGGCGAAAGAGGTTCAGAGGGTTATGCCCATCCATAAGATCGCAGAGATTCTGCAACGATTAGTTGGCGAGGAGGTCTCTGTGCGAAATCTTCGCGCAGTCATGGAAGCGCTGATCGAATGGGGACAAAAAGAAAAAGACAGTGTGATGCTTACTGAGTACGTACGAGTAGCACTGAAGCGGCATATCAGCCACCGCCATTCTTCCGCTCAAAATATTCTTCCCGCGTATCTGCTAGCTCCGGCCGTCGAAGATGCCGTTCGCAGCGCGGTACGGCAGACGTCAGGCGGATCATATCTTGCTCTTGACCCGGGAATTTCTCGGCAATTACTGGAAAATATCAAGTCAACAGTTGGCGACCTTTCCAAATCGCGACAAAAACCCGTTTTGCTCACATCGATGGACATACGGCGATATATGCGCAAGCTGATTGAGCAAGATCTCTATGAACTTCCTGTGCTTTCATATCAAGAGCTAACGCCTGAGGTAAACATTCAACCTCTCGCAAGGGTAGAAATATGATTCTGACAGCACTCAATCC
>JACCDK011921088.1_pt1 | contig 28364 bp, 23 predicted proteins | sample 7445871 | NCBI WGS metagenome assembly JACCDK01 (sample SAMN15323436, study PRJNA562643) | freshwater metagenome | isolation source: river surface water | place: USA:Blue River Watershed | collected 2017-08-15 | reverse complement strand
CGTTGCGGTTCGGCAGTTGTGGCTTAGGTGCCTGCTGTTCCGCGCCCGGGATAACTAATCTGATCTGCTGACCCTTGCGCGCTCGGGTCGCCTCAACTGAGAGTGTGATCGGTTCGGGCTTGTTGGCTTGTGGTAGGTATAGCTGCTCTCTGAGTTTAGCCGAGCTGATAACTATCTCAACACGGTCTGCATGGAGCGTGACCCTATCGATCAGTATAGTGATCAGCTTGTGCTTGTTTGCAGGCGTGCCACTTCTGAGCGTGGCCGCTGCAAGATCAGCTTGCGTAAGGGCTTTTTGTAAAGTTGTCGCCTCAACGTCTGGCCATGCGAGTTTTGATATATCTGTAGGGCTGTTGAGATATTGGGCGATCCTAGTGGTCGTCAGCTGCTCAATATCATGCGCATTGATGCGCCATGTAGGACTGGTGTCGGTCTTGTCCGTCCGCGTGATGTAATAGCGATAGCGCTTGGCCTTGGCCTTGGAGGCATGGGATGCGGTCATTGGCCTGTTGTCGCTGTCATAGAGGATGCCGATCAGAATGCTCGGGTGTTGAGCTTTTAGCCTCGTTGAGCTTCCCGAAGCGTTTTGCTTGAGCTTGGCTTGGACCTGATCGAACAGCTGTTGGTCTACAATGGCTTCATGCTCTCCGGGGTAGACCTGTCCTTTGTGAACGATCTTACCGAGATAGATGGGGTTGGAGAGCAGGTGATAGAGCGTGCCTCGTCTGAACGGACATCCCCCCTTATGCGGGCCACTGGCCCGGATCTGGACCTTGGTCTTATATCCCTGTTCGTTGAGTTCATCGGCGAGAGATTGGACTGAACCAGCCTTGAGATAGCGCTCCATGATGTGACGGACTAGTTGGGCTTCTGTCTTGTTCGGGATCAGCCGTCTGTTTTCGAGATCATAGCCGAGAGGGACTGGCCCACCCATCCACATGCCTTTGCGCTTAGAGGCGGCGATCTTGTCTCTGATCCGCTCGCCTGTGACCTCGCGTTCGAACTGGGCGAACGAGAGGAGCATGTTGAGGGTTAATCGTCCCATGCTGGTGGTGGTGTTGAACGACTGGGTGATGGAGACAAAACTGGCCTTGGCTGCATCTAATACATCGACGATCTTGGCGAAGTCAGAAAGGCTTCGGGTCAATCGGTCGATCTTATATACAAGGATGATATCGACCTTCCCTGCCGCGACATCGGCCAGCAGTCGCTTGAGCCCTGGGCGCTCCATGTTACCGCCTGAGTAGCCGCCATCGTCATAGCGCTCTGGGATTAACTCCCAGCCTTCATGCTTTTGGCTAAGGGCATAAGCGGCACACGCCTCATATTGCGCATCAAGGCTGTTAAACTCTTTCTCGAGCCCGTCCTCAGTGGACTTGCGAGTATAGACCGCACAGCGGGATATAGTCTCAGCCATTGGGTCTTAGACCAAAGAACCGAGGGCCTGACCAACGTACCCCGGTTACGACCCGCGCGATCTCGCTGAGTGAGCCATAAAGCTTGTCTCCGCAGAGATAGCCTTCTTCTCGAACCTCCACGCTGATGGTTTTGCCGTTCCATTCTCGGACCAGGCGGGTGCCGACCGACAAAGGAGAACGGACACGATCAACCTGCTTCTCAATCTTCGGCATCCGGTGTTGAACGAGGACTCGGTCGAACTCCTGGAAGACCCAATCTGGGATCCCGCCATAGGCTTGTTCGCGAACGCGTTGGGCATAGAGAAGGCGCAGCAGTCGAACTGGGATGTTAGGCGGCCGTAAGCCCCCATCGAGATCTTCCCAGCGCCCACGTAGTTCGTCGAAAGATAGGCTCTCAAGGTCGAGTTCTAAATCCATTAGGGGGCCTTCAGATTGAGCAGGGCCAATTACCTGCTTCCACCACCTAGAGCCCCAAGGGTCAGACCCAATGAGGCTCTGCGGCGCCAGCCAACGCCGTCATGCAATTCGCTACTGCTCGAATTATGACTGAAGTCCAGTGGAATGTGCTCACTCTATTCCGCAGGGCGCGCCGTGCGGAATGAAGATGAGAACAGGTTCTGCATAGATCTAGACGGCGAAGAGTGAGACTTACTACTAACACTAAAAACTTATACTATAGTCAACAAGCAACACAGGCAATTCAGAGGGAGCGCTGGAATGCCAGACACTGCCGCAGCATTTTGGCGAATTGGTCAGCTTGGATCCCGCAAATTAGGCGGCGCTCAATAAGACTGGTAGAAAAGTGCGGCCGTGAGCGTCACGCCAATAAATATAACCACGATCCGCAAAGCTCGCTCATTGACGGAATTCAGCAATCGCGCGCCAAGATAGGTTCCCGCTAAAGCTCCTAATGCCGCCACGATCATTGCGGGCCAACGCACATTCCCAAAGAACGACAGAACCATGACTGCTGACAGGTTCATCATCACTGCAAGAAGGTTTTTTGTTGCGCCCGCCGCTCGCATTGGAGTGTGATTCAAAGTCAGAAAGGCTAACATTAGGAACCCAATGCCTCCCCCGAAATAACCTCCATATACCGAAATAAGCAGCTGAATTAAGCCGCTAGTCGTTGCTTTGAAACCGCCGCTGCGCTCTGAGGCTTGTTGTCCACTCCTAAAGAATGAACCCCATGCGAACGCAACGGTGGCAAAAAGCACCAGCCATGGGACCATTTGCGCAAATAAATTTGAGGGGGTCAGTAGAAGCAACACTGCCCCAATCCCACCGCCAATCAGACTGATGATCACAAGGGCGCGGAGTCCGAGGCTAGCGGTGCCGGCGGCATGCCTTCTTCCCAGCCAGCCACCAGCTACTTGGCCGGGAAAAAGCGCCAAGGTCGATGTTATGTTGGCTGTACGAGCGTCCATACCTGTCAACATCAAGGCAGGTAGGGTAATAAACGACCCCCCTCCAGCCAATTGGTTTTGCGCTCCAGCCCAAAGCGAGCCCAAAAACAAGATTAAAAAATGGAAACCTACTTCAGAGATCATGAAGGAACCCAGCCCCCGAATACGCTGTGCATGGGGCGCTTAAGGCTAGCCCCGTCCAGTCTAAGTTGCGTTGATGGTACTCACCTCAATCTGACAACATAGAGATTTTATGGTTTGGATCGAGTTGCGAGGAGTTTCCTCGAACAGTGCGGACCGCTCAGCGGGAGACCGGTCACGTAAACATGGGCGCGCGGAAAGTCATTTTCCACCAGCAACGGCATGGAGTTTACCAACGGACGCAGCGTTCAAACTCGTGCCTGTCTTGCGCGCTGTTACGATTTCGTTTGCTGTAAATGCACGCGCATTTCCCTTTGCTACTTTGGAGATAACGTAATTAAGTACCGACGCCACTTCGGCGTCGTTCAAATTTGGTTGCGGTGGCATTACGCCCTGATAGCGCTCGCCGTCGACAGTTATCGGGCCAGAAACTCCTTTGATGACTACGAGGGCTAAATATCTGCGGCCAGCCGCCGATTGAGACAGATTTCGGACATCAGCGGCCAGCGGCGGAAAAACTCCTGGAACTCCCGCGCCTGTTGGCAGATGGCAAGCAGCACAGCGCTGATATAACGCTGCCCCATCCTGCTGTTGGGGCGCCGCTGTTGCTGGGGCGCGGACCAAAAAAACGGCAGTTATGGCGAAGGGGACCAATGCAGTAAGAAAAATTCGCATCACGAAGGCTCCTCGAACCCGGGCAAGCTGTGGTGTGACATCTGGCCCGCCGCACTGCGGGCCATTTTCTCAGTCAGGTTATCCAAATAATCCATCATCAAATATCCCTTTCGCGATTGGGAAGATATTCCTGAATAAAAGTAACGCGACGCCCTTTTGGGTCAGACAACCTCTAAGGTGCGATGGGGTGGTTACTAGACTAATGTTTGAAACAGTCCTCTTGCATCCAGGCAAATGATCGACCAAGCTCCTTAGACGTGATCACGCGCGGAACTCCCTTTTCGAGATTTGGACGGAGTCTGCTAGGTGCCTTCTCTTACGAATCCATCGGCTTCCTAGATATTTGATGCCGCTTAACACAGGCAGGCCCGCATGTTCCGAGATCGGATCGGGAAAACCATCTGCTTGCGTGTTGCGGAACACCAGCACGTCGCCCTTGCGCCCCTTGACCTTGAGGCCAAGGCGGGTGAACTCGGTCTCGCCACCAACATAGGCGTCGTTCAGATAGACTAGCGCGGTCATGATGCGCTGGTTCTCAAGGCCGGGCAACGCGTCCAAATGTGGCCGATATTGTTGCCCTTGCTGGTAGCGCAGGACCAAAAAGGGCTCGGCCTGATCATAGGATGTCCCAGTAACTTTAGCGAGGCGGCGGTTAAGGGCGTGGATTGCGGGGTCTTCTACCAGCCAGTGGAGTGGCGCACTCTCCGAACTCCTGAGCGGGTGCGGCACTTCTTGACCATTAGCGTTGACGATCGTCGATGGCAGATAGCGCTGGGCGGCCGCTGCCAGCACCAGATCGCATTCGATGGAGTTAAACAGGCCAGGAAACAATCTGACGTCCAACGCGTCGCTTAGCTGCAGCCCCGCGATTGCTCGCGTCGGCTCGCCGTCCTGGTCGAGATCCATCGCCTGCAAGGCATTCACGACCAGCCCGCGATAGGGGTCAAGTGGAACCTCTTCCTGCAACCGAGCTACCGCAGCTTCCCAATCGCGCAGCCCAAACAGGCCGTTGCCCAACAGATTGGTATAAAACATCCTACCCATCGCATGCCCGGCTTCGGAGGAGCGCCGGAACAGCTCGCGACCGCGCTGCGGATCTTGCGCCACTGGGCCTCCCTGCCAAAAGAAGTGCGCCAGTGTGAACAGGGCCTCGGGATCGTTCCGCTCGGCCAGCAACTCGATAAGGTCGAACGCTTCCGCCAGCCGGCCTTGCTCAGCCAGTTGGCGGGCCTGTGCGAAGGTCAGATGCCCTCGCGGACTTCCCGTCATCGGGCCTGGATTGGCGCCGTCCGGCGGCTGTAGACTTCGTTGTAGGTGAAGCGGCGGGCCGGAGTCTCACGGATCGTTTTAAGCACCAAGCTGTTCCCATCAGGCGCGAGGGTCCAGTATTCCGTGGTGACCAGCGTGGCGCTGCCTGGCAAACCAGAATAAGTCTGCGAGCGCTGCACCACTACTGCATCGCCCCGAACCGAAGCCGTGATCGTCGCATCAACGATACCGGTATCGGCAGGCACGATGTGCCGCTTCCCGTCAAGCGGATAGACGCGCAGCGGCCGCGCCGGATCGGCCACCTGCATGGTTACCGAGTCCTGGCGAATCTCGATCGTGTGGTTGGTCGTGGGGCCGCGCGTGCCGCCCGTCACCACGCCCCGCACGGTAAAGTACATCGAGTCGGGAATGACGTCGCTCCGGGCGCCGTCGCGAGCCCAAGTACCTGAAAGGTCCTTTGCCATGACCTCCAGCGGCGTCAAAAGCAGCCCTGCGGCGATAATTATTTGTCGGAGCATTGGTTTTGCCTCCTCAGCCCTGAGTGCCGTGAATGGTTACGCCGACTCCTTGCGCGATAGCGCGGACATTGCGCTGGGCCTGCGCATATTCCTCAGGCTCGTTCAGAAATTCAATCAGCATATAGGGGTTCGACTTGAGGCGACTTAGCCGCACGAGAAACATCTCGTAATCCATGTTACCCGTTCCCTGCATCGCCCAATTCATGCCCGGCAGCATTTCGTTCCAGACGAAATCCTTGCCATGCACATAGGCAATCTGGTCCTCGAGCAGGTCAAAGGTTGTGTTTATGAACTCGCTCATGCGGAAAGCTACATGCGGGAACACCATATTGGTGATATCCAACCCCACGGTAATTCGGGGATCACCGACGTCCTCGCGCAAGCGCACATGCGCCCAAGGGTTGTTGATGCTTTCGGTGTTCACGGCTTCGATAGCGATCTTGATTTTACTTCCTGCCGTATCGCGGCATATCCTCTTGAGCGCATTAACTGACCGATCCCAGGCCTCCCTGCTCCAGTTCTTGGGATGCGCCCAGTTTCGATTGGCATACATGCTGCCAGCGTGGGTCAGGATCAACTCACAGCCCATTTCTTCTGCAGCAGCGATGCTGGCGATCATGTGGCGCTGCCAGCGATCCGCGTCGGGATCAGGCGCAATGATGTTGCCTGCACAGTGCAGGCCATAAAATACCACATCATTCGCGGCTGCCGCATCCTTGATTTGACGGATCTCGCTTTCGGGCATCTTGCCACGGCTCAGCCAAGTGTTCGATGCGGATTCAACTGCAGACCATCCGCCCGCCTTCAGGCTACTGAAATAGGCCGCGTAGTCGGTGCCTTCGGCATTCGAGAAGCGCGGTGTGGTCTGACCAGACAGCCTGATGCGAGAGGTCCCGGGGGTCAGGTCGCGGACTAGATCTTCCGGCGGGCTCCATTGGTAGAGGAAGTCCTCGCCCCACACGCTAGGTAGGCCCAGACCCTTGGACTGGGCTGGGCCCGCCGCGCTTGCCTTCGGGCCATGCAGCGCAAACGCTGCACCGCCGGGCATGGCCATCGCACCAGCCGCAACTCCAGCGGCAGCGCCTTGGGCGAACAAAGTGCGTCGGGAAACATCCGTCATAATTGCTCCTCGCCGATTTTGGTTCTTTTATGCTTCACGGTTATTCCGCGCCCGCTGCTTTCACCGGATCAGTAATAGGCGACTTGACGATCAGGATATAGGCGAATGCGCCCGCCAGCGCGACACAGGCGCTGATCAGCAAGGCATTCACGAACGACCCAGTTTCATCCAACACGATGCCGGTAATCAACGGGGCCGCAGCACCAGCAAGATAGCCGCCGAAGTTCATCACGCTGCCCAGCGATGCCACTAGCCGACGTGGCGCGGCAACGCTGACCAGCGCCCACGATCCGCCGCTCGCCAGATTGACGAAATACATGGCCAGCGTAAGGCACAGGATCGCCATGGTGAGGTTCGGCGTATAGGCTGCAGGCACGGTAAATGCGGCCGCAAAAACCAGTCCGATGCAGATCGGCCACTTGCGGCTGTTGATCGAACCATACCCGCGCGCGAGCAACTTGTCGGCCACATAACCGCTGGTCAATTGGCCCAGCGTACCGCCCAGGAACGGAATCATCAGCACCCAGCCAGATTCCGCAATGCTTAAGCCGCGTTCCTGTTGCAGATAGGCAGGAAGCCAGGTCACATAAAGGAACACCATATAGATTACGCCCATGAACCCGAGCGCCAGGCCCCAAGTGGTGCGTTCGCGGAAAAGTCCCAGCCATTCGGCAAGCGTCATCTGGTTTTCATCGCTTGCAGCGCGGTCTACGCCCGACAGGTGATCGATTTCCTCTTGCGACAGCTCTACGTCGCGTCGGTCTCGATAGAGCGCATACCAGCCGATTGCAGCCAGGACCCCGGCGACGCCCATGATTATGAACATGCCGCGCCATCCGAATGCCAACATCATTGCGGTCAGCAGCGGCGGCGCTAGCGCTGGGGCAACTGTGGAGGATGCGACAAAGATGCCGGTCGGCGTGCCGCGTTCTTCCAAAGCATACCATTCGCTGAAAACCTTCGCGCCAGCAGGAAACTGCGGCGCTTCTCCGATACCTAGGAAAACACGCGATACGATGAACTGGTTCAAGGTCTGTATGAAACCGCCTGCCAGCTGAGCGACCGACCACACCAACAGCCCCGCTCCCAGCATAATCCGCGCGCCAATCCGGTCCAGCATCACACCAAGCGGCAGCTGAGCAATAGCATAAGGCAACGAAAAGGCAGAGAGCAACAGGCCCATTTCGGCCGCCGACAGGTTCAGTTCGGCTGAGACAGCCGGGTTTGCAATCGACAGCGCGATGCGGTCAAAATAGTTGATCAGTCCGGCCACCACCAGCAGCACGAGCGCTGCCGTCTGTATGCGTTTTATCTTTGCGGATTTCACAACACTTTCCCCCGGTCTGCACTCTTATTTGTGCTTACTTCGCAAACTCCGGCAGAGCCTGTGGTCGTACGACTAAAGACGCTGCGATAGATTGCTTCTGACGCAACAGATCAGATGCGCCCAAACTCATTCAGAAGATCTTCGATGGTTTTGCCCTGGGCAACCCATTCGCGGGTCCGCTGCTCGCGGTCAGCTTGTTCAAGCGCTAGCTCTAGCATTTCCTCGGCACGCTCCAGTGGAACCACCACAACCGCGTTGGTGTCGGCCACGATGAAGTCCCCAGGATTAACCACGATACCACCGCACGAAACCGGGACGTTGATCGACAACTCTTCCTTTCGCTCCGAAAACATGGTGTGCGTGCCGCGGGCGGTGATCGCCTTGGTCCAGATCGGCCAATTGATGTCCTCCAGCTCGTCAACATCCCGGCCGGCGCCATCGACGATCATCGCCCGGATACCCCGATTTTTAGCCAGTCCGCCCATCAGACCGCCGCATACCGACGTTTCGGTGTCGCCGGTCGCATCAACCACGATCACGTCCCCCGGGTGCCCCATTTCAAGGGCGCGAAGCGGATCAACCAGATCGCCGCCGGACAGCTGTACGGTAATAGCCTGCCCGGTAGCTTTGGCCTTAAATGCCGGTTTGATCGCCGATGTCATAACGTTTTGGCGATACATTACATCAGCAAAAATACAGGCGATGGAATAGCGCGGCAGCAAGGCATCGAACTTGGCCAGCAAATCGGGACGTCGTTCGAAATCGGAAAATGTCTTAAGCATGCCTGCGCTCCATCTCGTAACTCCTAAATAACTATATTGTTGTATATTTGCCGATATCTGGGCCGCTCTGATTTACCCGATCAGTGGCGAATACGCACGCCCAACGAGAAGAACCGACCCATCGTATCTTCGCCGTTCCGGAAGCCACCGAACAGCCCGGGCACACCGGCGGGACCGCCGATACGCCCAATCGGGGTAGGCTGCTTGTCAAACAGGTTGGTCACACCGAAGTAGACATTCGTTTTGTCGTTAATGTCATAACCCAGCGTGAGGTTGAAGGTCTGGTAGGCTGGCACTCGATCCCCACCTTCGAGGTTGCGGAAAATCAGCGGTGCAACCGTTGGCGAGTTCGAGACAATCTGGTTTACGTCGTAAAACTCACTCGACCACCAGCGATGGCGCAAGTCGACCGTAACTGGCCCTGCGCGATAGGTGAGGAACGAGGTTATCTTAAGCTTCGGGTTCTCGTCCGCCCCCATAATGTTTTCTGGCGTGCCGCCGAGCGCGACCTGCGTCGTCTCAAGTTCCGGCTGGTAGTTGGCAATCGAACGCAGAGACAAGACCCCAGGGCCAACGTCGAGCGAGTAAGACAACTCGACGTCAATGCCCTTCGTCGTTACCAAGTTTGCATTGATAGGACGGTTGAAGAAGGCTGTCGGGAAGTTTGCGGACGTAGTATTTGTCCAGGGCAAGGGGCGTTGGATCAACTCGCACAAGGGATCAGCACCAAGTGAAGTAATACAGATGTTCTGGACCGTGTTGTTTTGCCCTTGGAGAGTGCTGATCGCATTGGTGATCTTGATCTTGTAGTAATCGACCGCCAGGGTAAAGCCTGGCAGAAATCTGGGCTTGAACACTAAGCCGGCCGTGAATGTGTTGCCGATCTCTGGGCGGAGTTTACTGTTAGAGTCCGTAGTGACCGGAATTTGGCCGACGATACCGGTGAGCAAGTCTGTCTGACCCGATGGATTGACGTTGCGCGGGGCGTACAGATCAACCAAGTTGGGCGCCCTGATGTCTCGTGATCGGGATGCGCGAATTCGCAGACTATCAAACGGCACCCACTCCAGACCGGCCTTCCAAGTGTAAACAACGCCGCTATTGCTGTAATCAGTCCAGCGGACTGCACCGCCGAAGTCCAGATCCTGAATTGCCGGCACGTCGCGAAGAACCGGAACCGAGATTTCCGCTGCCGCTTCCTTCACGTCCTGACTGACCGGGGTGCGGCTGCCGCGGACGTTGGATTGGTACGCCAGCGTGGTTGGCCCGCAGTTATAGCGCAGGCCCAAGCAGGCCGAGGCAGGAACCGGGTTCGGATCGATACCGTCTACTTTGTAGCTAAGCTTACGATATTCAGAGCTGAGCGCGACCGAAACATCCCCGGCAGGTAGGGAGAAAACCGGGCCGGAAATCTGGGCGTTGAAGGTGTCCATCGAAGTATCTACGACGAACCGGGTAGTGGTCAGGATATATGCAAGCGCCTCGGGCGTTTCCGAAGTCGGGCCGAAGATGTTGATCGGCACGCATCCCGGGTAGAGGCCTGGATTGGTCAAGGTCACGCGGCAAACCACCTTGCCATTACGCACACCGGTGGTGAAAAAGCCTTCGTCGACCGCGTCAAGGGCGGCAGAGGCCTTCAGGTTGTCCGTGTTGTTGATAAGGCGCGTGTCCTGCTGGGACTTAGAGTTCTGATACGCGACTTCCCAGTTGAAATTACCGAGCTTGCCTTCAAATCCGGCGACGGCCATGTAATTCTCTGCATAGGAATCTGGCGTCTTGGCATCCACAGTGGTGATGATCTTTGAAGCAAAGATCGACTGGCGTGCGTTCGGGGCGGTGGTCAGCGCTGTCTGCAGTGCGATCGGCAAGAAGGCGTTGGTCGAGCTGATCTCCTGCAAACGGAATTCCACCGACTCGTGCGCATTCCGGTTGTGGCTGTTCATATATGTGCCAAGGGCAAAGAAATTCACGTTGTCGGTAAGCTCGTAGTCAAACCGGCCATATGCCAAGTGTTGACGCTGCAGCCCCTCAAGCGACGCATTGAAGAAGTAGCCACCCTGGCCGCCGCTGCTGACGGTCGGCCGACCCGGAACCGGAGTACCGACTTCCTGAACTTGGTAGATTGAGGATGGCGCGTTTGCTGAAGAGTTTTGTAGGAAGATCAGGTTGCCCTGGTTGTTATATTGAGAGGAGCTCGAAGTGCCTCGGCTGACGATGCTGCCAAGGAAACTAGTCTGGTTAAGGCGGGTATCTTTGACCAAGATATAAGGCGCAGCTTCCGTGCCCAGACCCTGGATCGACCAGTTATTCCGGCCAAACTTGCGGGTTGATTTATCAAATATACCGGGCGCATAATAATATTCATAGCTACCCATGAAGTGACCACGGCCGCCGAAAAGATTAGCGCCGCCCGCCACCCCCAGACGATAGTTCTCGCCATCGTTGAGCTGCGAAATCCCAAAGCGAGCGTCGGCCTTTAAGCCGGTGTAATCGCGGTCGGTAATGAAGTTGACTACGCCAGCGACGGCGTCTGAGCCGTAAACTGCCGACACACCGCCAGTTACCACATCGACCCGCTCTAGCAACATCGTAGGAACAAAGTCGGCGTTGACCTGCGCAGTGGCCGAGGTCGGCGGTACGCGGCGACCATCGAACAACACAAGCGTGCGGTTGTTGCCAAGGTTGCGCAGCGCCAAAGAGCGCGCGCCGCCATTGCCGCCCCCGTTGCCCGGGCGGTTCTGCGGACCAGTCGACGTGAAGGCAGGCAACTCTGACAACGCTTGAACAACCGTGGTGGCAGGAGCCGCAGTCTCCAGCTGCTGGGTCGAAACGATGGTGGTTGGCACGGGGCTTTGGCTGCCATCGCGCGCGATGCGAGAGCCAGTGACGATGATGGTTTCTGCTGGCGGGGCTTCCGCAGCACCTGTGGCAACCGAACTAACCTCTTGGCCATAAGCGGTATTAGCAAATGCTAGAGCACTGGTACCGGTCAATAGACCGAGTACTAACTTAATATTACTTGTCATCTCCATCCCCCTCATTTGTTCTATCGCAGACGTAAACAGTTAATTTTCCAATAACATCAGCGGACAACAATATTGACGAAACCCGGCCCGATACTTGCACCTTCAATATCGACTCAAGCCAGATGGGTAGCGCCAAAAGTTTGAGCAAATTTCTAAAGTTACTGCAAACGATTTCATGTATAAAGTTCACTTTGTCAAGAAATCGCCTGTCCCGCAGGCCAGACGTTTACTATCTACTTCGATTGGCGTTCAGCGGCCCGAGCCCCGGGACGGCCAGCCGAAGGCGGTAGACCTTGCCGGTGGCGGTGATGTAGGCGGTTCGGCGATCCTCACCGCCCCAGGCGATATTGGCTTGCGCTAAGTCGGGAGTCCGGATCTGACCCAGGACCTCGCCCTTCGGATTGATGACCCTGATGCCACCAGGGCCGGACGCCCAGATGTTACCCAGCGAGTCGACTTTCATGCCATCGGGCACATCACTTGGGCGGGGGCCAGGATAGCTGATCAGGCGCCGACCCGCCCCAACCGAACCACCTGGCGCGACGTCATAGACATTCACGAACATGTCCGGACCTGAGTTTGACACATAGAGCAGGCGACCATCAGGCGAGAATGCGATCCCGTTCGGATTGGGCAGATCCACGATCACCGCGGTCAACTTCCCGTCCTTCCATCGATACACGCCATTATATGGGATTTCTTTATCAGGCGACCCATCGAAGCCAGCAAGCCCGAATGCCGGATCAGTGAACCAAAGCGCGCCGTCGGCAGCAAAAACCATGTCATTGGGGCTATTGAGACGCCGGCCTTGGGCGTCACGCTCGATCACCGGCGTGATAGCCATGTCCTTTGTGATCCGCACAATCCGGCGGCCGGCATGCTGCGCCATTAGGACCGAACCATCGCGATCCACAACTGCGCCGTTGGAGCCGGGATATTCACTGTGCGGGGCAGCGGTTGCGCCCCCGGAGTTCTCTAGCAGCAGGCGCGTAGCGCCATCGCCCCCCACCGCAAACAGCTTGTTACCGACCAGATCCGAAAACCAAATTTCGCCAAATGCCCATACTGGACCTTCGACGAATTCGAAGCCTTCAGCTACCTTCTCGATCACTGCATCCGGACCAATCACTGCACTGAGCGCTGGGCTGAAGCGTTCGATCGAAGCCGAAGCAACTGAACCTTGAGCAATTTTTGAAGTATCCTTAGCCTCTAACCCGCTACCAGCGCAGACACTTGCGCTTGCTAGCAGCGTGGCCGTGAAAGCAAGCGGGATGTGAAACGGCCGGCTTGACCGCAATGATCGCAATATGTCGGTCGTTCTCAAGGTCATGCCCCTCCCTTGTTGGATATCACTACAATCGATTACAGCATTAATGTCAAGACGCCTTTCGACGAATGAAGGCATAGTGCCGTAAAACACTCCGTCGTGCAGTAGTTGCACTAGACCGGGCGGTTGGCTGCCGCGACAGAGTAGCGCCCTAAGCGCAACAGGCAAAACGCATTGGCCGTTAAACTGGAGCAACCCCGGTGGTGTCTCTAATCACCAACTCTGTTGGCAATACGAGGTCCTCCTGCTGCTCGTTGCCCGCGAGCTGCTGGATCAGCAGCATGGCGGATTGATACCCCAGTTCTTCCGTCGGAACGCGCACTGTAGTTAGGGCTGGGTCGTATAGACTAGCAATGCGCTGATCGTCGAAACCGATCACCGAAACCTGCCGACCCACGGTCAGCCCTACCCGCTTCAGCATGCGGATCACGCCAATGGCAATTTCATCATTGCCTGCAACAACGGCGGTTGGACGCGGATGGCAGGTCAGTAATGTCTCCATGCCACTTTCGCCTAGCGCGGTGGAGTAATCGCCGGCCAGACGCGGATATGTGTTCGGGTCGAGTTTAGCCGCCGACATTGCAGCTTCAAACCCAGAGCGGCGACGCTGCGCAATGGTCTGCGCTTCTGGGCCGCCGATGTGGGCAATGTGGCGATGGCCCAGCGCTATAAGATGATTGGTCGCGTCGATGGCGCCCTTGCGGTGATCCACCCGCGCCGCGGGAACCTGAAGGCCGCTGATGGTTTCAAGCGCCGCCACCAGCGGAGGCAAGCCGCCCTGCCGGTCTACAAGTTCATTCTGGCTTGAGCTGGTAACCAAGACGATCCCATCTGCACGCTGCGCAAGAGCTTGATCAATGAAAATCTGTTCGCGCGAAATGTCACGGTTGGTATGCCCCATCAGAACCGAATAGTTTGTCTCGCGTGCCGCCCGTTCCGCGCCACGAAAAACTTCAAGGAAAAACGGGCTGAGTGTGGGCACAACAACGAACAGCAGGTGTGTCTTCTTGAGGCGCAGGCCGCGTGCAATCAGGTTGGGCCTGTAGCCTATCTGCTCCACCGCCTCGAGAATCCGGACGCGGGTTTCCTTTTTCAACAGTTCCGGCCTGCTCAAAGCCCTCGAAACCGTTGCGGCGGAAACGTTTAAACTTCGCGCGACCTCCTTGATTGAGATGCTAGAATGAAATTTGCGTTTGGATCTGCTCGTCATGAATGTTCGACCCCTGACAGAAAGCTGGCCTAGTTAACTTTAGCGGCTCCAGTCAAGGCAGCGGGCACGACCCGGCCTCAAGTTCGTCCGCGCTGACCTAAAATACTGCAATAAAATCTCCCTAAACGCGAACCCCCATGCGCAGCGAGATCGCCGTGCAGACCTGATCCTGCTATATGGTCGGCTTGCCAAGCCCAACCTGCATCGCAGCTCGGAGCTGCATTATCTCCTCAGCAGCATCGGCAGGTGTGCGACCGAGAGCTTATCCACGTCCGTCAAGGGGCAGGCCGAAGCGAATAGAACTGATAGCGCGTTTCCCAGCTCATCGGCTGGTCGCGATCGGCGCGGACGTGGATATATGCTTCGGGGCAAGTGGTACGCGGTGAAGACCAGAACACAAGATCAGACATCGGGGTGTCCGATGTCACAAGGACGCCCGCACCCGTGCGGGTATTTTCTACCCGAATGGCATAGTCTGATGCAGACGGACCAAAACCGCGCAGCTGCATGCGGACTGACCCGTCCACAGCCTTGAGATAGCGCAGCATATTGCCCGTGACCTGCACTGCATCACCGCGCATGTTGAGAACATCCAGCTGGAATGGAAACACTACCTTGACATCTGGCCCGCTCGGCTGACCGTCAAGCACAAAGAAATTGTGGTTGTACATTTGAGTGTCAATCGGGTTTGTACCGATCGATTCCAATCTCTGGGTCAGCACCAGTTCAGGCTTGCCTGCTGGCAGCGACACCGTCTTGATATGGCGGTATCCATAGCCTGACTGTGGATCATTGACCTCGTGGATGAAGTCCACCGCATCAGGTCGCACGCTGGTGGTCCACCGGCCAGAATCGACAATTTCCAGCGTTGGGAAACCCCGCGGCATCTCCGCGGGTTTTCGCAAGACGCCCACTCCAATCTTGACGAATGTGCCGCCAACCGGTGCCGCATCGAACCCCTGCCCGGTCACCCAGTCCTGTGCTGGCCCAGCGACTGCATCATGCTTTTTTGGGTCGTAATTAATGAACCAGCGACCGAAATAGCTGTGGCCCTTGACCCGCAGCTCAGCAATCAGCCCGGACCAATCAAAGCGGGTTCCGCGGTAGTAACCGCGTTCGGGATCAGGCAAATAGAGAACCGCGGTGACAAGTCCGTTGCTAATTTGCACCGCCGGAGCGTCGGGCGCGTCACGATCGGGCGATGGCACTGCGCCGGCAGTGGCCTGGGCAAAGACTAGCCGCGGCGATAGCGCGGCAGCAGTGCCCGCCAGCATCATCGCACGGCGGCTGAAGTGCGGCGTTACGTGATCGGCATTACGCATGAATGGATCTCCCCCGTTACGTGGGTTTGGTGATTTGGCCACGCTTTCACTTTGCAGGTGCAGGATAGGCGGCAGCAAGATAGGCGACGATGCGTTGCTGGTCTTCAGCCGCCACGGGCGCGCCATAACTGACCATCTTGGCGACGGTCGCTTTCCATCCAGCTAGGTCCTTGCGGCGCGATGTGGCATCACCGATCTCATGGCAGCTTGAACAACTGGCCTCGAAGATAGCCCTGCCCTCAATATCTTCGGGCGACACGCCCTGCACCGATTGCCCGTCGTCCTCAAACGCGACCGCTTGCGCAATTCCCACCATGCCGGATGCGGTTAAAAGGACCAAAGCCAGAGACGACAGTTTCAATGTCTTAAACATGGGTAAAGAGGTCCTTTATTTAGTATTGGTGGATTCTGAGCCCGCTGCGTCAATTATTTCACCATGTAGAGGAAACTGGCTGGTTGAGCGGTGGTATTGACCAGGGCATGCGCCGTAATCCCGGTGGGCGGAACCAGATAGGCAGTTCCAGCTGGCAAGCGCCGCAATTCCTTGCCGATCAGCAAGTCGACATAGCCTCGAGTCGCAATCCATATCTCCTCCGTTCCAGCTGCCGCGCTATACGGCCGGGACATCGCCATTGCGCCTAGTTCAACTTGGGTGATCGCACCATATTGAAGCAGGCCTTTTTCAGCAGTGATAAGCCGCCGTTCCTTATTGTGCCATGAATTGACCTTCTGCGGCGCTGCGAGATTATTGACGACCTGTAGCTTGGTAGATGGCACGGTGCCCGCGGGGATCCGCTCGCTAACGACGTAGAAATTGAGATACGTTTCGCCCGTAGCCAGCAGCTGAAAATCCATGCCCGGTGCAATGGTAAAGGCCATACCCTGTTTCAGTGCAGTGGTTTGCCCGCCAGAGGTGATGGTACCTGTGCCGGAATCCACCACAAAGGACTGCTGGATGCCGGCCAACTCTCCATCCATTGGCTGCGCAGTTGCGCCCGGTTCCAGCTGGGCAAAACTGACGGCCGTGGCATGGGTCAACACCGCGCCGGTCCGCGTGGGATGCAGCGGATCGGGGCCTTCAAGTTTGGTCAGCATGTCACGAAAATAGATATTACCGTGCATAATCCGGGGGACTTCATCCCGCCAACTACCCATGTACATGTCCACGTCCGGCTCGTTCTCCCGTACATAGGGCCTGTTGTCGAGCCGCGCGAAATCCAATCGCGGCGGGTTGAGCGGGGTACTGGCGCGCTGCGCCGGGCCTACAAACAGCATCTCCACCGGTTCATCACCCAAATTGATGTTGCTGTGCGCGGTCAGGCCCGTTGGCGGTATTCGATAGGCTTGGCCCGGCTTCATCCGAGTCATATGCTTGCCCAGCGTCAGGATGGTTTCCCCCCGCACCGCGATCCACACCTCTTCACCTGGATGGCTGTGCGGGTGGGGCATAGTGCGCGGAGCAATGGTGCATAAGTTGAAGCCGTTGGGGCCGCCATTGCAGATATGCACCCAGTGCGCGCCAATCTGGCGATTATTGTCGAACCGATTGTAGAGCGTGACATCCCCGGTCAGCGCAAAGTTGTCGGGCAGCGTTTCCCAGCGGACGTAGAACTCCAGTGGCTTGGCACCTGTACTGGTCAGTGTGAAGTCAAAGTCCGGCGTCAACGTAAAGCCCGTTCCGTCGGCGATGCGATGCGTCCGGCCATTGACCTTCAGCGTGCCCGAGCCCCCGGCAGTATAGAACACCTGCCGGTCCCCCGGAGGCGCCCTACCAGAGGCAGTGGTACCCGGTGCGAGCGAGGCATGGCTGATCGCCTTCATGTACTGCAACACCGCGCCTCTTCTGTCCGGACGGAGAGGTTCTTCGGTGGTTAGCTGAGTCAGTATGTCACGAAACACCAGCCCGCCATAAGCGGTCCGTGCCTGCGCATCGCGATAGTCGCCGATAAACATAGGCACGTCTGGATCGTTGGCAGGGTCTACCGGCGAGGGATCCAGAGCGTCTTCGCGAGCCATCGGGGAAACGGCCGTTTGCGCGTGAGTTTCAGGCGATCCCAGCACGATGGCCAGAGCCGAAAGAAGGTAAGGGATTTTTATCATGGCCTCAGTTCCTATTTGCCCCAAAGCTGCCCCGTCCAAACGATGGCAGTGCACTACCCACGATGGCTCAGGCCATGTTGTCCGTGATCGACTGGATGAACAGTCTCATCGCCTTTACAGTATCGGTCGGCAGGGTCTCGGTCGGGCCCCAGAAGTCGATCGAATAAAGCCCACGAAAACCGCCCGCTTCAGCGTTACGCACCAGCCGGGGCACATCGTATGCGGTATGTGCGTTTGTAACAGGATCAAAGGAATAACCTTTGGCCGAAACGATGTGGGTCAAAGGCATAGCCAGTTGCATCATCTCATACCGATCATTCGGCGGAGTATTCTCGCCCCAGTCGATGGTGATTTTGCAGAATTCGTGGTTAACCGCGCGAACCAGCGCCACCATGTCGGGGATCGACTGCGTGTAACCGCCGTGGTTCTCCACCAGCACAAGCACGCCGATGCTCTGTCCATAGTCCGCCGCACGGCGCAGGGTATCAATCACCGCCTCTAGGTTGACCGGACCGGCCTGGCGGGTGACGTTGACGCGGATTGATCCGGCCCCCAGAAGCCGGGCCTTGTCCAGCCAACCCTTTATCCCACCTAGTACAGCTGCACGTTCAGCAGCGCCCCCAGCATCCAGGCTGGGCAGGGCCTCGACTTGCAGGTTGGAGATGGCAACTCCGGCAGCATCGGCCGCGGCGCGTACGGTGGCAAAGTTGCGGTCAGCAAGTCCGTCGGGGAAGAACTGGCGCTGCCACAATTCCACATGGCGCACGCCAAACTGTTCGCGGACAAAGCTGGGATACTGGGCGATCGACAGCCGCGGCGTGGCAGTGGAAATCGCATATTCCCAATTGTCAAAATGGGCCTTGAACACTGATCCGGCGATAGAAATGCGGTCTAGCTTGGCTTGCGGAATGGCCGCCTTGGCCTCGCCAATGGCTAACATCCGACTGCTGCCCAGCAAAGGCGCGATGGAAGCTGCAGCGGCAGCAATAAAGGTTCGGCGTTGCATAATTATCTCCCAGTCAATTCGGTAAAGCGAAGGCAACGTAAGCGGCGCCGCGTTGCGAGGGATCACGGCCTCCGCTGGTTGCGATGACGACATATTGCCGGCCGTCGACCATGTAGGTCGCGGGCGTTGCGACGCCAGAATAGGGTAGTTCGGTCTGCCACAGTAACGCCCCCGTTTCTTTGTCGAAAGCGCGGAACTGCCTGTCATAAACTGTTGCGCCGATGAACAGCAGGCCCGAAGCGGTTGTGATCGGGCCGCCGTAATTTTCGGTGCCAGTATTCCCGAGGCCCCGCTTGGCGAGTGCCGGGTAATACCCTAGTGGAACCCGCCAGCGGTATTCACCGGTGTTCATGTCGATGGCGTTGAGCGTGCCCCAAGGCGGTGCAACCGCGGGATAGCCGTCTGCATCGCGAAACTTGTTGTAACCGGAAAAATGCATGGGTGATCGGCCTGGCTCGGTGTTGGGATTGTCAATAACAGAGGTGTACCAAGCGATATCGTTACTGTTGATGTAAAGCGTGCCTTGAGGGTCCGCTGACATGCCGCCCCATTCTGCCCCGCCGCTGAATCCGGGCACGGCAATAGTGTCCTGATTATAGGCCATCGGCGTGAACACCGGCACCACGCGCATCCTGGCCAGTCGCTCGCGTGCATAGGCGTTTGCTTCCGGGCTAATATTTGTCAACGTTTCGGCGCTAATCTCCATCCGAGCAAGTGGGCGAGGAAGAACCGGAACGGGCTGGGTTTTTGCAGCCAATTCACCCGGAACATCCGATGCTGGAACCGGCTTGTCGACCAGATCGAACAGCGGCTCACCTGTCTTCCGATTGAACAGATAAACATAGCCAAGCTTGTTGGTCGCGGCCACAGCTTGCACAGGGCGGCCCTTGCGCTTGACAGTGATCAGACTTGGCGGGGCCGCAAAATCAGCGTCCCACAAATCATGCCGCACGACTTGCTGGTGCCACAGCTTTTTGCCCGTTGCCGCATCCAGCGCCACCAAGCTGTTGCCGTACAAGTTGTCGCCATGGCGTTCACCGCCCCAGAAATCATCAGACGGTGACCCTAGCGCGGCAAAGACGATGCCGTTCTTTTCGTCCACGATCATGCCCTGCCATGCGTTGACGCCGCCGGCTTTTTTCCAAGCATCGGCCGGCCAAGTTTTATAACCCGGCTCACCCGGCCTCGGAACCACATGGAAAGTCCACAGCAATGCGCCGGTGCGTACATCAAACCCACGGATATCACCGGGCACAGAAGGCGATGTTTCCGGCACCCCCCCGTTCACAATAAACACGTTACGATAGATCGATGGTGGCGAAGATATACGCATCGGGTTGCGGGCCGGATCAGGATCGCGGAGGCCGACCCGAATATCGATCACGCCATTGTTTCCGAATTCTGGGATTGGTTGGCCGGTCTCGGGATCAAGGGCGTAGATGAGGTTGTTGGCCGGAACGATCAGCCGGCGCTCATTGCCCTCCGACCAATAAGCCATGCCGCGCCCACCCCCACGCGGGGTCTGCGCAAGCTTAAAGGACCATTTCTGCACGCCAGTGGCAGCATCTACGGCTATGGCCTGCCCGTCGGGCGAGAAAGCGAATAAATTGCGGCCAATAATAATCGGCTGGGTCTGCATAGCAAACGCTGCGACATCTAGCCGCCACACTTGTTGCAACTGACCAACATTCTGGCGGCCTATCTGGGTCAGCGTCGAATAGCGCGTGCCGCCTTGATCGCCGCCATAGGCGGGCCAGTCCACATTCTGGGCGGGCGCTTGGCTGGTCAGCGCGGCAACACCAATTGCGGCCAAAATCAAGAGCCTTGTGTTAGTCATTATCGTCTCCACCCAATCAACCGGTTTGGTCGGTGCTATCTCTATCGGCACTACGGCTAATAGAGTGATAATAGAAATTTATATGAAATCGATTGCTTTTTGCAATAGGCCCTATAAATAAACGGTGTCGCTGCTCCTGTTGGGAGGGGCTGCGCGCTTGTTATGCTCTAACTCGGATGCTGTTGATGCTCTGTAACAAGGATTTGCTGCCGGCCATGCGCATGCAGGGATCACAGGCCTACCGTTGGGGAGTGTGTCTGCAGCCTGAAATCGAATACTCGCTGCCAAATCGAATTGGAAACGGCCTGTAATGTCCAGCACCCAAGCCGCTGTTAAGCCACAAGGTGACGCCCATGCCGCACTTGTAGGCGTGGATTGGGGCACCAGTAATCTCCGCGTAATGCGGATCGGCGAAGGTGGCACAATCCTGGATGTGCGGAGTGACAATCGCGGCGCCGCGCGGCTGTCTGCTGAACAATTCCGCAGCGTGCTGCATGATGTTGCTAGCGATTGGCTAAGTGATACCAATCAAGTGCTGGTTTGCGGGATGGCCGGTGCGCGCGGGAAATGGCGGGAAACTGGATACCGCAGTTGTCCCGCGGGCTTGCGCGACCTCGCCCCGATTGCCGTTGATGATACGGATGCGGCGATCGCGATCGTTCCAGGCGTTGCTCTGGCCCGGCAAACAACTCAGGCCGATGTGATGCGCGGAGAAGAAACTCAAGTCCTTGGTTTGCCTGAGCGGCTGCATTCGGGCCTTGTGGTTACCCCGGGTACGCACAGCAAATGGATCCGTTTTGAGGATGACCAAATCAGGAATTTTCGCACGTTCATGACTGGCGAATTGTTTGCGGCCCTGCGGTCGGAAACCGTACTGGGTGAGGAAATGGGCCACCCCGGCGTAGACATGGCCGCATTTGAGGATGGTGTGCGCCGCAGTTTGGCCGACCGCGCACTGACTGCCCTCTTATTCTCCGTGCGCGCTCAGCGCCTGTCTGACATGCTTTCGCCGGCATCTACGGCCGACTATCTGTCCGGCCTGCTGATCGGAGCCGAAATTGCCGCGCAGGACAAGGTGTTTGACCGGACGATCACTCTCGTCGGTCCGCCTGCGCTCAATGATCGCTACGTTGCGGCGCTGGCAATGGCCGGGTTTGAAAATGTACACGGACTGGATGCCAATACGGTAATAGCCCGAGGCCTGTGGCGGATCCACCAGGAGCACCTTACGTGATTGATGTGACGATTGCCGCACTTGACCCTCTGCCGTTGATTGCGATTCTGCGCGGACTTGTGCCAGAAGAGGCGGTCGAAATCGGCCAAACCATTGCCGATGCAGGGTTCCTGTGTCTGGAAGTCCCGCTCAATTCACCGCGCCCGCTAGAAAGCATTGCCCTACTGCGGAAGGCGCTCGATGGGCGCGCGCTTGTTGGCGCGGGCACCGTGCTCAGCGTGGGGCAAGTGCATCAGGTTGCCGATGCCGGCGGCCAGCTGTGCATTTCGCCGAACACCAATGTTGACGTCATCAAAGCGACTAAAGCGCGCGGGCTGATATCGATGCCCGGTTTCTTCACCCCGTCAGAGGCGTTTCTTGCACTCACGGCTGGCGCCGATGCGCTCAAGTTGTTTCCGGCCGAAGTGGTTGGTCCCAGCGGCCTGCGCGCGATCAGGGCTGTGCTGCCGGCAGATTTGCGGATTTATGCAGTTGGCGGTGTAGCACCCGATAATCTGGCGGACTGGCAGCGCGCGGGCGCCGCTGGCTTCGGGATTGGCTCGGCCTTATTCAAGCCTGGTCAGGATGCTCGCAGAACTGCCCTGAAGGCGACCAGTTTCGTGACCGCACTAGGTAGTGGCGAGCGGTAGAGCGCACATGTCTAGCATTGGCATAAACAGGTATTTGCGTAGCGAGCCGTCGCGCTGCGTTTATTCGTCGAAACCCCTGAGAGGAACCATGCGAGCGGCTCCATTTATGGTTGCCGCATTGACGCTTGGCCATACTGAAGCCGCAAAGGCTCAGAGGGCTGACGAAAATGCGGTTACTGCAGCTGAAGATGCGTTCGGCGTCAGCGTGGGAACAGAACGAATTGGAATCTACAGCGACCGGGAAGTGCGGGGCTTCAGCCCCGTGACTGCTGGTAATGTCCGCATTGAAGGGGTGTATATTGATCTACAAGGCCAGTTGAACAGCAGCCTTACTGAAGGCAACACGATTCGCGTCGGGCTGAGCGCGCTCAGTTATCCCTTTCCTGCGCCAACGGGCATTGTGGATTACCGCCTGCGCAGCGGTTCAGGCGGGGCAAGTATAAGTCCCTCGGTCACCTTGGGCACGCTGGGAGAAAGATCGCTTGAAGTGCAAGGCCACCTGCCGATCTTTGGCGAGGAATTGACGCTGAGTGCGGCCGCGGCCCTGCGGCGCAACCCCGATGGGCAGAACCAGTTCAACAGAATCTTCAATTTCGGCATCGTACCTCGCTGGACCCCAAGCGACGATGTCCAACTGACGCCCTACTGGGGCTACAGTCGGAACCGCCAAGACGTCAAACCAGTGGTATTTGTTTCGGGCTTTTTCCTCCCGCCCGAAGTGGGGCCAGAATCCTATGGCCAGCGATGGACCGATCAGGACCGTGTGCAGGAGAATATCGGGCTACTTGGAAGCTTTAATCTTAGCAACAGCTTGACACTTAGGACCGGCGTCTTCCGCTCTAGGGTCGTGCTGCTGGAGAACTATTCAGACCTTTATCGCAACACCACGCCGGACGGCCTAGCTGATCATGTCATCAATGCCAATCCGGAAACCCGCCGCGCTTCGTCATCCGGCGAAGCGCGTCTCATGTGGCGGCGCCGCGCCGGTTCATTGGCCAACACATTGCACGTCATGGTCAGGGGACGCCAGGCCATGAGCCGCTATGGAGGTTCATCTTCAGTCGCCTTCGGCAAAGCAAAGATCGGAGAGTTCGTGCCGCTCGCACAGCCCGCCTTCGCGTTCGGGCGTCAAAGCCAGGACCATGTTGAGCAGTTTACGGGCGGAATGGGGTATGAAGGCGTTCTGGCTGGAGTCGGCCAGATCAGTGTGGGCGTGCAGCGCAGTTCGTATACGAAAGACGTAAGTTCGCCAACCAACGGCGCATCAAGCATCACAACGCGTCCCTGGTTGTTCAACGCGTCTACCGCGGTCAACCTCACACGGCGGCTTGCGCTCTATGGCGGGTACACGCGCGGAATGGAGGAGAGCGGTACCGCGCCCGATACGGCAGCCAATCGTGGGCAGCCACTTTCATCTGCGATCACCAGTCAGCGAGAGTTCGGTTTCCGCTACGCCATCCGGCCGGATCTGCAACTCGTTGGTGGACTTTTTGAGCTCAAGAAACCCTATTTCAGCCTTAATTATGAAAACGTTTTCACTGATCTGGGCGCTCTGATCAATCGCGGCGCCGAAATGTCTCTGGCAGGTGCCCTGGCCCCCGGCCTCAACGTGGTTGCCGGGGCCGTCTGGATGGAGCCGCGGGTGACGGGGCCTGATGTGACTCTTGGCCGCGTGGGCAAGCGAGCTGTGGCCCAGACCCGCCAGCTTGTCCGGGCGAGCTTCAATTATCGCCTGCCGTTTCTTACCGGCGTTTCGCTTGACGCCGGGATCGATTACTCCGGCTCTATCGCGGCATCGGTCCGGCCCGATCCTGCAACCGGCCGGCAAATTGAAGTCCCATCAAGAACAGAGGTCGACCTTGGCGCCCGTTATCGCTTCGAGCTGCGCGATGCACCAGCGGTTTTGCGCCTGCAGATAGAAAACGTACTCAACGCCGGCGGCTGGAGACCGACATCATCGGGTGGTTTCGAGAGGGAATCTCCGCGCGCCGTTAGCATTGAACTTGCTACAGACTTCTGAGCGATGTCAATTGGTACCGAGTGTGCGATTATGGAACGCGACATCACTTACTCAGCGCCTGACTGCTTCCGCGCGACCAAGGTGCGCGGACAGTCCGCTCCCAGCCATCTCTGGCACTTCGGCTGCGTAACCGAGGGAATGCTGGCTCAATGGCCGCCCCTCGATCCAGCAGCTAACATAATTTTACAGGTAGGTACTGAGGGGAAGGCGGTAGCCATTCCTGATACAAATAAAGCGAGGCTCGATGAAGTGGCAGCCGCGGGGGGGGGCGCCAAAGCCTGTTAAGTTCATATTCAACCGCTTAATGGCTTAAGCGCATAATTGATTATAAGAGGTAAATTATCATGATGAGACAATATCACCGCTGGGTAAGCTTGCCGCTCATTCTGGTTCTGGCCTTGGCGATAATCACAGGCATCGCGCTGCAGTTTGAGGAACTGGACCATATCGGGGGCGAGAGCCGGCCAGCGCCAACCATGTCGAGCCTTCCTGATGATGCCGTTTTGCTGGCTCAATTGAAGCAGGCGCTTGTTGCCGCCCGCCAAACCGATCCAAACTTTGCTGCGCAACGAATTGAGTTAAACTACGCCGAGGACAAGCCCGTCGGAAAGTTTGTAATTACGCCACGCGGCGGCGCATCGATCGAAGTCGACCTCGCAACTGGCGCTGCTCAGGCGAAGGCTGCTCCACCGGCTTCCTTTCATGGCTTGATGATTAGGCTTCACACTGGCCAATATTTTGGCGCGACCGGGATCATATTAGTGATGGCGGCTGGCTTGGCCTTGTTATTTCTCTCTGTTTCTGGCGGGATCCTGTATTTCCAAATGTGGCGCAACCGTCGCGATCGAGGCAAATCCTCCCTCTTCTGGCATTAACGGCCTCACACTCGGGAGCTATCTAAAAGAATGTCTCTCGATCACCCTTAATTTAATCGTCATTGGCAACATTGTTATTGGTTGGGTCAGAGATGCTATAAAACTCCGTGCCTGTAAAAGCCGCAATAGTCATCCTTCCATTAGCCGAGAGATTGAAATGCCAAAGCTGAATTGGCGCCTAGGCGTTGCTGCACTATGTTCGGTTTGCGCCGCGGGAGATGCGCTTGCCCAAAAGACTAGTCAGAATGCTACGACGCAATCGACGGACGCCTTTGGGCGATCCGTTGGCAATGAAAGGAATGGCCTTTACGGAAATTCTCAGGTGCGCGGTTTCAATCCTGTTGATGCAGGAAATGTGAGGCTCGGCGGCCTCTACATCGATCTTATGGATCGCGTGCCGCAGCGAATTTCTGACGAAAACACGGTTCGTGTCGGAATTGCAGCGCAGGGTTACCCTTTCCCGGCGCCGACTGGGTTGGTTGATTATGCTCTTAGTATTGTTGGAGATAATGCACATGCTAGCCTAGACCTGAGCAATAGCTCACCGATGAGCCGAGGCCTCGGCGGAACCGTAGAGTTCGATCTGCCCCTGATCGGAAATCGGCTTGGACTGAACGCAGGTTTTGGCGGCCGCCAAGCGGTCAGGGCGGAAGGCGGCGAGCACAAAGTGCGAAGCTATGGAGCAACGCTAACATTCCGCCCCGTTAAAAATTCAGAAATTACGATCTTCTCAGGCGGAAATTTTACGCGTGGGGAGGAAGCCAAGGCTACATTATTTATGACGGGTGACAACTTACCCCCGGAGCTACCGAGAGGGAAATTTCTTGGTCAATCTTGGACTGAACGTAATTACAATATTCATCTTCATGGTTTGCTTATTCGATACCCACTGGGCAACTTTCGTTTCGAAGTTGGCCTGTTTGACTCGATTAGCAGCTATGCATCCAACTACTCCGACCTTTTGACTGGCGTCAAAACTGACGGGTCTGCCGCAAATCGTATCATCGTGGCTTCGGCAGGAACAAAAGACGAGTCAGTTTCCGGTGAAGCGCGTGTTATTCGGACTTGGTCCAATGGCAGCCTAGCGCATCGCGCGATTCTTAGCATACGCGGTCGAAACAAGGACCGTATATTTGGCGGTAGCCGCCGTATTTCTCTAGGGCCCAGCAGCGCAATTGCGCCCGACTTTAGGAATAAGCCAGATTTTGAACTCGGCGAACATGATATTGATGCTGTGCGCCAACGCACTTTGGGCTTTGCGTATAACCTGCGTTGGCAAGGTCGTGGAACACTGGATCTCGGACTTTCGAAGAGCCAATACCAAAAGGAAGTTAACTTCTCCAATCCTGCTGCAATTGATCCCGTCGCTCGCGACAATCCTGTCTTGGGAAACATTGCCGCATCGATCCAACTAAACTCAAAAGCAATTGCGTTTGGGGGCTACACTCAAGGCCAAGAAGAAGCGTTGATTGCTCCTGACATCGCAATCAATCGCGCCGAGTCCCCCCCCGCGGTTCGGACGCGTCAAATGGAGATGGGCGTGAGATATGCTCTGACGCAACGTTTGTCATTCGTCGCGGGCATGTTCAAGATCACCAAGCCTTATTACAATCTCGATCCATCGCTGCGGTACCGGCAACTTGGCAAGCTCTCCAATAGCGGTCTTGAATTGTCACTAGCTGGCCAGATAGTTCCTGGCCTAAGTATCGTTAGCGGCAATCTCCTTCTTAATCCGCGCATTTCTGGGGAAGCCGTGGAGGGCGGATTAATCGGCAAGCGCCCGGTAGGTCAATTCACCCGCCGATCGATCCTTAATCTTGATTGGCGTCTTAAAAACGGAAACTCTCCGTTTTCATTCGACATTGCTTTTGAGAGCCTATCTAGTCGCATGGCCAACACTGCCAATAGCCTAAAAGCGCCGCCGCGTACAAACTTGAACCTGGGTATGCGCTATCGCTTCAACGTTGGTGACGACAAGTTTTTAATCCGCGCGCAATTGCAGAATGCGTTCAACCAGTATGGCTGGGACGTGAATTCAAGCGGTGGGTTCACTTACACAAATGATCGAGCCTTTAGCCTCCAGCTAGTTGCGGATTTCTGACTCCAATTCTGTGAACCGTAGCCTCACAGAATTAAAACCCGATAGTTCAAGACCATAACTAGACGAAAACTACCGCCGGTTAAGACCGCCCTGACACACGCGGCATATGCCATGCATTGCCGGTGGAGATTCGCACGCTAAAACTAATCTCGCCGCGACCTGAAACGCAACTGCCGGAATGGGTGCGCAACGACCACCTCCATTCACAATCCTCCGTGCCCGATAAAACTGCCGAGCTAGGGCCTCATCTGCTGACCCCAACCGAAGCAGCCAATCAACTTCGAATTGACCGGCAACTCCGATTTGACTGCAAAGCTTTGTCTTGTGAAATCAATAACTGGAATGTGCGTCGTAATTAGGTTCGGCCAGCGATCGCGTTGACGTGATTAAACCCCCACCAACTGGACCAACTGCACTGACTTGCTCCGACGCGAGAAGTGCCACGATAAAAACTGGCTTATAGAGTCAACCTGATCATCGTTGCGGCCTTGCGGAAAACTCGCGATCTCCACGCGCAGATCCTCAAGCCAAGGCGCGTTCTCAGGAAGCCATATATGCCCTGCCTCGATCCAAGCGGACTGCGCATGGAACCGCGTGAGCTTATCGTCTTTTGGGATAAACGCCGTCGGATAGGTAATGCCATTGGACTCAGCGCGAAGCTGCTGGATCAGGGCGGTCCCGGAACCCTTGTCCTCGATCAGCAGCGAACGAGGCTGCCAATGCCGAGCAAGCTCAATCACGCGTCGCTTTAATGACGGAAAATCAAGCCGCGCTCGATCAACATCCAGCAGGTACAAGTTGTCGCCTTGAACGCCCCAGGTAGTGCACGCAGAATAGTCATGATGCTGATCTGTTTTGGAGGCCGTATCCCACGACTGAACAATCTTCATCTGAGAATGGTGTGGCGGTTCTGAATAACGGCGGAACCAAGACCATTTGACGATCTCGCCCTCACTAGGAACTGGGCACTGCTGGTATTGGGCAGAGAAGGTTGCCGTTCCAAGCGAGCGTCGCATCGCGT
>JACCDK010339181.1_pt1 | contig 28379 bp, 25 predicted proteins | sample 7445871 | NCBI WGS metagenome assembly JACCDK01 (sample SAMN15323436, study PRJNA562643) | freshwater metagenome | isolation source: river surface water | place: USA:Blue River Watershed | collected 2017-08-15 | reverse complement strand
CTTTCGCTCATCATTTCGTTTACTTCTTCAGCAACTTGAGCAATCACTTCTTCATTATTGATGTTCATTAATACTCTATCAATTAAATCAACAACCGTTTCCATATCTTCTTCTACCAAACCTCTTGTCGTAATAGCTGGAGTTCCCACTCGAATACCCGAAGTAACAAAAGGAGATTTGTCATCGAATGGAACCATATTTTTATTTACTGTAATTTCAGCTTTTACCAAGGCATTTTCAGCTTCTTTACCAGTAATATTTTTATTTCTTAAATCAATTAACATCATGTGGTTATCAGTACCACCTGAGATTAATTTGTAACCTCTTTTATTAAATGCGGCTGCCATAGCTTTAGCATTTTTTTGGATTTGCATAGCATATCTAAAGAATTCATCCGTTAAGCATTCACCAAATGCAACCGCTTTAGCAGCTATAATGTGCATTAATGGACCTCCTTGATTTCCTGGAAACACTGCCAAATCCAATAAAGAGGACATCATTCTAATTTCACCTTTTGGAGTAGTTAATCCCCATGGATTTTCAAAATCTTTACCCATTAAGATCATTCCACCTCTTGGTCCACGCAAAGTTTTGTGAGTAGTAGTGGTTACAATATGACAATGCGGAATTGGATCATTCAACAATCCTTTTGCGATTAATCCAGCAGGGTGAGAAATATCTGCTAATAATAAAGCACCAACACTGTCTGCAATTTCACGGAATCGTTTAAAATCGATATCTCTGCAATAAGCCGAAGCTCCTGCAATGATTAATTTAGGTTGCTCTTTGGTTGCAATAGCTTGAATTTTATCATAATCAAATTGACCCGTTTCTGGCTCAACACCATAAAAACTTGGTGTATAAATTCTTCCAGAAAAATTAACAGGAGAACCGTGTGTTAAGTGTCCTCCGTGCGACAAATCGAAACCTAAAATTTTATCACCTGGTTGTAAGCAAGCTGCAAAAACAGCTGTATTAGCTTGCGATCCAGAGTGCGGTTGCACGTTTGCATATTCTGCTCCAAATAATGCTTTGGCTCTATCAATAGCAATTTGCTCAACGATATCTACCACTTCACATCCTCCATAATATCTTTTTCCAGGATATCCCTCTGCATACTTATTGGTTAAACAAGATCCTGCAGCTTCCATTACCTGGTCACTAACAAAATTTTCAGAGGCAATAAGCTCTATTCCGTGTATTTGTCTGTCTTGTTCGTCAAGAATTAAGTCAAAGATTTCTTCGTCGCGTTGCATGTTTTTATGTTTTAAAAAATTGTTTGTCAAAATTACTAAATATGTTTGTCAAATAAATTCTTAATGATATATTTGATTACATTTTTTTCAACAACAAATCAACATACTATCATGCCAAATTTAGCTAATAATCCAAATCGTAAATCCTGGATTGAAGTTCCAGAAAACAGTGATTTTCCAATACAAAATATTCCTTTCGGAGTGTTTTTAACAAAAGAAGATGTCATCACCATAGGAACACGAATTGGAGATTGCGCCATTGATATGGGAGCTTTGCAACAGCTAGGATATTTTGATGGAATTGAATTGACGGATGATATGTTCATGCAAGATACATTGAACGACTTCATTTCGGATGGAAAAAAAACATGGCGATTAGTACGAAATCGACTTATCGAATTATTTGATAGCGAAAATCCGTTACTTCGAGATAATGCAAAGCATAGAGAAATCATCATTTTCAAAATGGAAGATATTGAAATGCAACTTCCGGTTTTAATTGGAGATTACACCGATTTTTATTCCAGTAAAGAACATGCTACCAATGTTGGGAAAATGTTTCGGGATCCCGAAAACGCATTATTACCAAACTGGCTACACATTCCTGTTGGGTACCATGGTAGAAGTTCTACAATAGTTCCTTCGGGAATTCCGGTACACCGACCAATGGGACAAACATTACCAAACGGAGAAACAAGCCCGGTTTTTGGACCATCACGATTGGTTGATTTCGAATTAGAAACTGCTTTTATCACCACAGATGTGAATGTTATGGGTGAAAACATTTTAATCAATGAAGCGGAAGATTATATTTTCGGAATGGTATTGCTTAATGATTGGAGCGCGAGAGATATTCAAAAATGGGAATATGTGCCACTTGGTCCCTTCTTAGCAAAAAACTTTGCTTCATCAATTTCTCCGTGGATTATTACTATGGATGCTTTAGAACCATTTAGAACTAAAGGTCCGAAACAAGAACCAACGCCACTACCCTATTTACAACAAAAAGGAAAACATACGTACGACATTAATCTTGAAGTGTATTTAAAACCTGAAAATGCAGAAGAAAGCTTAATTTCAAAATCCAATTTCAAATACATGTATTGGTCGATGTCACAACAGCTAACGCACCATACTTCCAATGGATGCCGAGTAAATTCGGGCGACATGATGGGATCCGGAACAATTTCAGGCCCAACTGAAGACAGCTTTGGATCGATGTTGGAATTAACTTGGGGTGGAAAAAATCCAATTACTATGAAAGACGGATCAGAGCGAAAATTCATTAATGATAATGATACCGTTACCATTAAAGGATATTGTCAAAATAGCTCCATGCGAATTGGCTTTGGTGAAGTTTCCAGTAAACTCCTCCCTCCTTTTGTAAGAAAATAAGAACTCAAAAAACAGCTTAAAGCTGTTTTTTTTTATAAATAGTTTTTGATTACTTCAGCATCAATATCACTATGTGAAGCATTATAGATGCATTTCTCTTTACTAATAATAAGTAATTGCGGTGATTGGTGCACCACTGAAAATTTTGAAGCAATTTCATTAGAAATGTCCCTATGATTCAATAAATCTAGGTAATACGGTAGAATTTGATCGTTGGATTCAAAATCATTTTCAAATTGACGCAAAGCCATTCTACTGATACTGCAACGGGTACTGTGTTTAAATAGTACAACTAATTTTGAGTTAGATGCATCTTCTATTTCATCTAATTGAGAAACTGAGGTAAGCGCCAACCAATTGATTTTTGAATTGGTTTCCTCTTGTGGGGTTGCACCAAAAAAATTATTAAATAAACTCATATTTTGTCATTAATTAAGACTTTTTGTCGTAACTTTATATGGATTTCATCCGAAAAAAGTGTCATTTTGTCTATACTTTAGTATTGGAATATAAATTGTCCGACAATCATCAAATATAGAATTTATTAATTTAAATCAAACAATAAAAAACACACAATGAACATAAATAAATTTACAATTAAATCGCAAGAAGCTTTGCAAAAAGCACAGCTCATTGCACAGAGTTTTGGTCAACAACAACTTGAAAACGAACACCTTTTTAAAGGCATTTTAGAAGTGGATGAAAATGTGACTCCGTTTATCCTGAAAAAACTTAATGTAAATATTGAGCTTTTCAAGAAACTACTGGAAGCTACTATTGAGAGTTTTCCAAAAGTAACGGGTGGAGAACTTATGTTTTCAAGAGAAGCATCCACCACTTTAAATGAAGCAGAAATAATTGCTACAAAAAGAAACGATGAATTTGTTTCAATAGAACATTTATTATTGGCGATTTTTAAGTCAAAAAGCAAAGTTGCTCAAATACTAAAAGACCAAGGCGTTACCGAAAAAGCTTTGGAAGCAGCAATAACCGAAATGCGCAAAGGAGAACGAGTAACATCGGCATCTGCAGAAGAAACATACAATTCCTTAAGTAAATACGCAAAAAACCTAAATGAATTGGCTCGAAGCGGAAAACTAGATCCAGTTATAGGTAGAGACGAAGAAATTCGGAGAGTCTTACAAATATTAACCCGAAGAACCAAAAACAACCCAATGTTGGTTGGAGAACCTGGTGTAGGAAAAACGGCCATTGCTGAAGGACTTGCGCACCGAATTGTTGATGGTGATGTACCCGAAAATCTAAAAGATAAAATTGTTTTCTCCTTGGATATGGGAGCGCTTATTGCTGGTGCGAAATATAAAGGAGAATTTGAAGAACGATTAAAAGCGGTAGTCAAAGAAGTAACTTCTGCCGAAGGAGATATTGTTCTTTTCATTGATGAAATCCACACGCTTGTTGGTGCAGGCGGTGGCGAAGGCGCTATGGATGCGGCGAATATATTAAAACCAGCCTTGGCTCGAGGGGAACTTCGTGCAATTGGAGCAACCACATTTGACGAATATCAAAAATATTTTGAAAAGGACAAAGCTCTTGAACGCCGTTTCCAAAAAATAATGGTTGAAGAACCAGATACAGAGAGCGCTATTTCAATTCTGAGAGGGATTAAAGAAAAGTACGAAACACATCATAAAGTTCGTATTCAGGATGATGCCATTATCGCTTCGGTAGAATTATCACAACGTTATATTACCAATCGTTTTCTTCCAGACAAAGCAATTGATTTAATGGATGAAGCCGCATCTAAATTGCGAATGGAAATCAATTCAAAGCCAGAGGAATTGGACGTCTTAGATCGTAAAATAATGCAATTAGAAATTGAAATTGAAGCGATTAAAAGAGAAAAAGATGAAAACAAGTTAAAAGGGCTTGGATTGGATTTAGCCAATTTAAAAGAAGATCGAAACGAGATTTTTACCAAATGGAAATCCGAAAAAGATGTAGTCGATTCAATTCAGTCAGTTAAGCAAGAAATTGAAGACTTTAAATTAGAAGCAGAACGCGCTGAACGCGACGGCGACTATGGAAAAGTAGCCGAAATTCGTTACGGAAAAATAAAAGAGGCACAAGAGCAATTGGATGCTTTGCAAATTACATTAGCCGAAAACCAATCGGGTTCCTCTTTAATAAAAGAAGAAGTTACTAGAGAAGATATTGCTGAAGTGGTAGCAAAATGGACCGGAATTCCGGTTATGAAAATGCTTCAAGGAGAACGAGAAAAACTATTAAAACTAGAAGAAGAATTACACCATCGTGTTGTTGGTCAAGAAGAAGCGATTGAAGCAGTTAGTGATGCCGTGAGAAGAAGTCGTGCAGGATTGCAAGACATGAAAAAGCCAGTTGGAACTTTCTTATTTCTTGGAACTACCGGTGTTGGTAAAACCGAATTAGCCAAAGCATTAGCAGAATATTTATTTGACGATGAAAATGCAATGACTCGAATTGATATGAGTGAGTACCAAGAACGTCATAGCGTGAGCCGATTGGTTGGTGCGCCTCCTGGCTATGTGGGTTATGATGAAGGCGGTCAGTTAACCGAAGCGGTGCGAAGAAAACCTTATTCCGTTATCTTGTTGGACGAAATAGAGAAAGCACATCCGGATACTTTCAATATATTGTTACAGGTTTTAGATGAAGGAAGATTAACGGATAATAAAGGCCGAGTTGCTGACTTTAAAAACGCAATTATTATCATGACTTCAAACATTGGTAGCGCTATTATACAGGAGAAATTTGAAAACTTAAAAGGTGGTGTTAATGCAGCAATTGAAGCAGCCAAAACTGAAGTTTTAGGTTTATTGAAACAAATGGTCCGCCCTGAATTCATTAACCGTATTGATGAAATTGTAATGTTTACGCCTTTATCGTCTGATAATATTAAAGAGATTGTTGGACTTCAGTTGAAGGGATTAGTTAAAATGCTAGCGGAACAAAGCATAACCATGGATGCAACTCCGGAAGCTATAAATTATTTATCAGAAAAAGGATACGACCCACAATATGGAGCTCGTCCTGTAAAAAGAGTCATTCAGCGTGAAGTTTTAAACCAACTTTCCAAAGAAATATTGGCTGGAAAAGTAACCACCGATAGTATTATTTTATTGGATTGTTTTGATGGGCAATTGGTTTTTCGAAATCAAAATGAACTGAATTAATTCCAAATTTGCAAAAAATTAAAAAAATAGTACATTTATATTTTGTTATTAAATAGAAAAATATGAAAAATATTATTTTAAAAAATGGAACTATTGGAGGGCTAATAATTTCAATCTCTATGGCAATTGGAACTTATTTGTGTTACAATAGTCCGAAAGGATTTGAACCTAATTATGCTTTAGGATTTGGCGGAATGCTTCTTGCTTTTATCTTTATTTATTTGGGGATCGAACGCTATCGAAAAATAGCTAATGGCAAAATATCATTTTCAAAGGCACTTCAAATTGGTTCCTTAATAACTTTATTAATTTCCACGTTTTATGTTGGGGTTTGGCTAATTGTTTATTACAACTTCTTCCCTGATTTCATTGAGAAATATGCGCAATCAGAAATCGCACATGCTACTCCATCTGAATTAGCAGAAGTAACTACAAAAATGGAATCCAATAAGGAAATGTATAAAAATCCTTTGATGATTATTCTGTTAACCTATATGGAGATAGTGCAATTTGGAATTGTAATCACTTTAATTAGTTCCTTAATTTTAAAGAAAAAATAAAAAAAGGCCCGCAGTTGCGGGCCTTTTACTATTTAATATAGAATCTTATTTATCTCTAGTAAAATCAAAACTTTGAGGACCTACACTTAAATTAAATCCATCTTTTGCTTCATTAAACTGAATTACTAAACCAGCTTGGTCTAAAGTAAATTTACCAGCACCTTTATTATCTAAAGCAGTAGAAGGTTGACCTTGAGCGTTAATAACTAAGCTTTCCTCTTCTTCGGTAAAAGTGATTTTTATTGGTAATGTCGCACTTGAGAATTTACCTAAATATGCTGTTAATGGCTCCACTTTGGTAATTCCGTTTTTCTCGTTAGTCCATACATTATTCTCAGAATTACTGTCTGGTAATTTATTATCTGGATCAATGGTAATCGAATCTAATTCTTCAGTAGTATCTACTTTAAATGTCCAATCTGCATTACGTTCCCAAACTTCTACAGGCAATGATTTTCTTGAAACTGCTCCGCTTTTTGTTTTAATTTCAATTTCAACTGGCATCACCATTTTTTCTAGGTTTTCAATTGTGATAATTGCTCCTTTTTTAGCATCTCCTTTTACATATTTAACCTTTGAAATTCCTTGATCCAATCTCCAGTTATTCATAAACCAGCTTCTCCAAAACCAACTCAAATCTTCACCTGCTACATTTTCAATAGTTCTAAAGAAATCGTCTGGCATAGGATGTTTAAAAGCCCAACGCTCTGTATATGTTTTAAAAGCTTTATCAAAACGCTCTTTACCTAATACGTTATTTCGAAGCATATCCAATCCTGCACCTGGTTTAAAATAAGCTAATATTCCAAGATTTGCCTCTTTTAAATTTCCAGGATTAGCCATTACTGGCTCCAAACTAGGATCAGTCAGCATTTCTGAAACTTCGTGCATATTTTGATCTGGTTGCTTGTATTCACCATTATTAAAATCTTGAGCACTTAATCCATTTATAAAAGTATTAAATCCTTCATCCATCCATGCAAATAAACGTTCATTTGAACCTACAATCATTGGATACCAACCGTGACCAAATTCATGATCAGTAACTCCCCAAAGTTCTGCACCTTTTGATGTTAATTCACAAAAAACAATACCAGGATACTCCATTCCACCTTCATTACCAGCTACGTTAGTTGCTGCAGGATAAGGAAATTCAAACCATCTTTTTGAATAATTCTCAATCGATGTTTTTGTATATTCTGTAGCTCTTCCCCAAGCTTCTTGACCATCAGATTCAACTGGATAGGTTGAAATCGCTAATGCTTTTTTTCCACTAGGCAGATTGATTCGAGCTGCATCTACAATAAATGCTGCTGAAGAAGCCCAAGAAACATCACGCGCATTTTTTATTTTAAATTTCCAAGTTAGGGTAGATTTTCCTGCAGGACGAGTTCCAACTTGAGTTACTTCTTCTGCAGAACGAATCATAACGGTTTTATCACTTGCTTTGGCAGCAGCCCAACGTTTTTGTTGCTCAGCAGTATACACTTCTGAAGTGTTAAGCAATTCACCAGAACAAACTACAATATGACTAGCTGGAGCAGTAATTGCTACATCAAAATCACCATATTCTAAATAAAATTCTCCTGCTCCTAGGTAAGGATATGTGTTCCAACCACGAACGTCGTCATAAACACACATTCTAGGATACCATTGAGCCACTGTGAAAATTTTTCCGTTTTTAGTATCAACAACTCCCATTCGATCCGATCCATAATCTGGAGAAACGAATGAAAATTCAATTTTTAATTTAACCGATGCACCATTTCCATTTAACTCTTGTGGAAGATTTACTTGCATACGAGTATCTACAATAGAATAAGCTGCTTCTTTCTCAACCGTTTTTCCACCCACTGTTGAAATCACTTTAAGCGATTTTATTTTAATACCTCCGTCAAAATCCTGTCCTTTGGCACCATTTCTACTACCTTTTAATGGAATGATAGCGTTACCACGGGAATCTTTTTTAAATAAATTTTGCTCCAAATTCATCCATAAAAAACTTAGTTTATCTGGACTATTATTAGTGTACGTTAAAATTTCTGACCCTGAAATTTCTTTAGTTTGCTCATTCAAATTTGCGGTTAAAGAGTAATCCGCACGATTTTGCCAGTATTTAGGACCTGGCTGACCACTTGCAGAACGTGTTTCCGTTGCATTTTTTGTATAAAAATTATTAGCAAATGTTTCATTATAATTATAATTTGACATTGGCTTGGCGTCCTGAGCATTTACAGAAGTAAATCCGAAAAACAAAGCGCTAAAAATAGAAGCTTTTAAAATAAATTTTTTCATAGATTGGAGTTAGTTAATTGATAAACAAATAAAAGAAAAAAATGCTTTTGATTTCACAAAAGCATCTTAATTAGTTATATATAAATGTAATTTGTTACACTAATTTTTTATTTACTGTACTTTTTCTTTCTCAAAAAAGTAAAAACAATTCCAAAAACTAAAACTAAGGTTATAGGAATACCAATAGTTTGAATCTGAGAAAAAGTATAATTTTCGGTTACTTTTTGAGTGTCTAAAATAGGCAACGCAACTTCCTTACTTCTGATATTTATCAAGCCATTATCATCCAATAAATAATTTACACAATTAAGCATAAACTCTTTATTTGCATACAAATTATTGGTCCATTTATCAAATCCTAACTCTAATGGTTGGTAGTCTTTGTCCAATTGATTTCTTATCACATCTCCATCTGAAATAAGAATCATTTTTGAATCTCTTCCTGTTGGTTTAAAATCTTTTTCAGCAAATGGAAGGACTCTATTTTGGTAAACCGAGATGAATTTACCTTCTAATAAAACTGCAACCGGAATGTTTCCATGACCCAAAAACTCTTTTTGTTCTGGGCGATCTTCAACCATATTTAAATTTACTTGTGTAGGTGTACCAACCGATTTTGAATACGGGGAACTTTGTAATAATACCGTCTTTTTTATGTCGTTTTTTAGAACTTCTATAGGGTTAGTGAACTCAAATTTTATCCCATCTAAATTACTTACAATAGGGTTTGTTTTGGAATTATCCATATTTGCAACAGGATAAACCATTGGAGAAAACAACCATGGAAATTTAGTATATTGTGTAGCACTACCCTGCTGACCTGTAGCTAAAGATATTGGGGTTGCCATGATGTCTTTGATTAAATCGGGCTTAATACGGACACCATATTTAAAGAGTAGATCATTTAAATTCAAATCTCTTGGAAAAGCCATGTTCTCACCTGTTTCCATCAAACTATCCATTTCCATATTCACTTGATCTACAAGCCAAATCGTTTTACCTCCATTGATAAGGAACTGGTCTAATACTTGTTTTTCAGAATCAGAAAAAGCTTCAGTAGGTTTAGCAATGATAGCCAAATCGTATTTTTTCAATTCTTTTAAAGTATTCTCCGGATTTTTTGCAACCGAATCTAAAGTGAAGGGTCCAATAAAATAATTTTCTCTAACCGACTTTAAAAAATCGGCTATTAATAAATCATGTAGCTCACCATTTCCTTTAATAATAGCTACTTTCTTCTCCCGTGTTTTAGTAACTGTATTAAAAGCATTTGAAAAAGCATATTCTAAATGCTGCACCGAGCTTACTACTTTTTGGGCTGTAGATGCACCCATCATGTTTTTAAGCAATGGAACTTTTGCACTTTTATTACCATAACTTACAACGGCCCATGGAAAAACAATTTCTTGAGTTTGTTTTCCTTTTTCATCCATTGTAACATTGAGAGGCATTAATCCCCTGTCATAAAATTTTTGAAGAGTACTTTCACGGTCTTCCTCTTTATCCAATGGATTAATAAATTGGAAAATAACATTTGAATTGGTTGCCTTAAACTCCTCTAAAAGTTGTTGGGTTTCAGTTTGTAATTTTTTGAATTCACCTGGAAAATTTCCTTCCAAAAAAACATCTACATAAAGTGGTTCTTTGACTTCGCTAAGTATGTTTAACGAAGTTTGTGAAAGTGTATACCTTTTATCTTCAGTTAAATCAAATCGTTTAAAAAGATAATGTCCGGCAAAATTAACAGCCATTGTAATAAAAATAATGGTAAATAGATTTTTTAAATTAGGGTTCTTATTTTCCATTATGATTTATGCGATTTAAGTTTGTAAACAGTCACCGACAAAAACAAGGTGGTAATACTAATAAAATAAAGTGCATCTCGGGTATCAATAACTCCACGACTCATACTTTTAAAGTGATTTTCCATTCCGAAGAAAGAAATAAACTCTTGCCAATCTTTAAATTGGGAAGCAATTCCTTGAAAACCATAATATAAAAAGAAGCATAAAAATACGGAGATAATAAATGCAACTATTTGATTTTCTGAAAGTGAGGAAGTAAATACTCCAATTGCAGCATATCCAGAAATCAAAAATAAAAGTCCAAAATAAGAACCTAAAGTACTTCCCATATCTATATTACCTTCGGGCATTCCTAGACCATACAGCACATAAACATAAATAAATGTTGGAATAATTGCTATGATAATTAGAGCAAAAGCACCTAGATATTTACCAATTACAATTTCCCAAATTGATATTGGTTTGGTCACTAGTAATTCCAAAGTACCTTGTTTCATTTCATCTGAAAAACTGCGCATGGTAACTGCTGGAATAAGAAAAATTAGAATCCAAGGAGATATTGTAAAGAAAGGAGATAAATCGGCAAAGCCACTATTTAAAATATTGTATTCTCCTTCAAAAACCCATAGAAACAATCCGTTCAGTAACAGAAAAATAGCAATCACCAAATAACCTATTGGCGATCCAAAAAAGGATTTTATTTCTCTTAATAATATTGATTTCATAATTTATTCTAAAGTAACTAATTTGTCTACACTCCACGCTTCGGGTTTATCGTTGAATAACTTTTTGGTAAAAGTCCAAACTTCATCAAATAAAGCCGATTTTCTATAATTTTCTAAATCTTCTTCGGTATCCCAATAACTATAAGTAAATAGAATTTGGGGGTTATTTTTATCTTGATACAATTCTAGAAAACGATTTCCGGGCGCATTTCGTATATGAGTTTTCACTAATTCGAAATTTTCCAGAAATGCCGGGATGTTTTCTTGGTGAAAAGACATTTTCACAATTCGTACAAACATATATTATTTTTTTAATTCATTTTCAAAATCAACCCGCTCCTTTTTCCACATATTTGAAAAATAAGTCTCATTAATTAGTATTTGATTCGCCAATCTTTGATAAAACCCAGCAGCTTCGTCATAATATAATGGCTTCTTTTTTCTTGAACAAAAAATGTAGTCGTTTGATAAATGATACGAACTAGCCTTATTTATTATTGAAGCAAAATTACGAACATTACTTCTTAAAAACGCATTAATCACTTCCTCTAATTCGTTTTTTTGATTGTAATCAACTTCACTGTACTTGAAAAAATTTCCATAATATTTCCAACGCATAGCGCCTAAAATAAAAATAATACTAGCTTCATTATACTGTTCTTTATTGAGAAGTATAGTTGCTTCATCAAAATATTTCAAAGGAGATTGTGTATTTAATTTAGAAGCAATTTCAAAAATAGTACTGCCTACTTCCCCATTTTTATTATTTGTTTTTAAATAGTCAGAATAAGTATAGAATTTTACAAAAGTACTATCTAAATTTTGAGCGTTAAGACCAACAGAATTAAGTAATAAAAACAGGATTGTAAATTTCTTCATTAAACAATTATTAACTGAAATTTATCAATACAAAATCGCGGTATTCCAAACCAAGTAAGCTGGATGCGGAACCAATTTTGGGATTACTTTTATACAAACCAATTTCTAAAAATCCTGCTTCATTAAAAATAGCCAACGATTTTCCCATGATATTATACAAAGATTGCTTTTCAATTGTTTCAATATCGGAATATTTTGCAAAAATACTTTTGACTTTTTTACTTTTAAATTGCACTTCATAAGGTCTCCCCTTGGCCGTTTCTAAAAACAATTTCTTAGTAATATTGGTAATTGCGTTTCCAAAATTATCAATATACACTACATACCCTTTAATTGAATTTTTATCGGAAGACACTACTGCCTGCAATTCGGTAATTTCTTTAAGCGATTGAATTTCTTTTCCAATCACCGTAAGCGCACCTCCTTTTGCAATGTGTACCGCAGAAGTAACCAATACATCCATATCAGTTGCATCAGGTAATAACCGATCTTGAATGGTAATCGAAACCATTTTTTGTGGTTTCAATTGGGTGGTCAATAGACTTAAAATTCCATTATCGGCAGTAACAAAAAAATGATCATTCCACTGAACAACAATATGCTGATTGTCTTCTTTTAATTCGATATCCACACCAATTAAATGAACGGTACCTTTAGGAAAACTAGCATACGCACCTTGAATTAAATAACTTGCTTCACTCACGTTAAATGGATCTACTTGATGTGATATATCAACCAGAATCAAATCTTTATTATGTGACAAAATCTTCCCCTTCAAAGCACCCACATAATGGTCTTTGGTTCCGTAATCGGTAGTGAGGGTAATTATTGACATAAAATTGTTTATAAATAATTCGGAATTGTACCGGTGTATTTCTTAAATTTGAAATGATTGCAAATCTACTAATAAATAGTAAAAAATAATTAAAAAACTACTACCATTTGAACGAACGCATCATTGAATTACACGACATCGCTCCAAAAGAATTTTGGGGAACACAAGACTCCCATCTTGAAACTATTAAAAAGTACTACCCAAGATTAAAAATTGTTGCAAGAGGAACTACTCTAAAGGTATTTGGTGAAAAAGCAGAATTAGATGAATTTGAAACCCGATTCAACAGATTGATGCTCCACTTTACAAGGTATAACAACATTGATTCGAATGTAATAGATCGAGTTATTCAAAGTAATTCAGCTGAAGAACAGCGCATGCCCGATCATGAAAAAATATTGGTACATGGAATTGGCGGAAAGCTCATAAAAGCCATGACACCAAACCAGCATTTACTTGTAGAAACTGTTTTTAAAAACGATATGGTTTTTGCAGTTGGCCCAGCAGGAACAGGTAAAACCTATACTGGAGTTGCGCTTGCTGTTAAAGCGCTGAAAGAAAAACAAGTAAAGCGAATCATCTTAACTCGACCTGCAGTTGAAGCAGGTGAAAACTTAGGTTTTTTGCCTGGAGATATGAAAGAAAAGTTGGATCCCTACATGCAGCCACTTTATGATGCTTTACGCGATATGCTTCCACCACAAACATTGGACGATTATATCCTAAAAGGGATTATACAAATAGCCCCTTTAGCATTTATGAGAGGTCGAACTTTAGACAATGCTTTTGTGATTTTGGATGAAGCGCAAAATACAACCCACTCCCAAATGAAAATGTTTTTAACTCGTATGGGAAAAAATGCCAAATTCATCATAACTGGAGACCCGGGGCAGGTTGACTTACCGAGAAGGACTATTTCGGGATTAAAAGAAGCTTTATTAGTTTTGAAAGACATAGAAGGAATTGGCATCATTTACCTTGATGATAAAGATATTGTTCGCCATCGATTGGTGAAAAAAGTTATTGATGCTTATAAAAGCATTGAAAATCACGATTAATTTCGGTTTAGATTATTACTTAAACTTGCATGAAATTAGAGCCCTATGAAAGACCTGAGCAATTATAGAAAATCCTATGAAAAAAGTGAGCTATTAGAGCAAAATCTTCCTGAAGATCCAATTAATTTATTTAATCGTTGGTTTCATGAAACTGAAGATTTTGGAGGGGTTGAAGAAGTAAATGCCATGACTGTTGCTACTGTAGGTTTGGATGGTTTTCCAAAATCGAGGGTGGTTTTATTAAAAAAATTCAACGAAGAAGGATTTATATTCTACACCAATTACAATTCAGAAAAGGGAAAAGCAATTCAACAAAACCCTAATATTTGTCTGTCCTTTTTTTGGACCAGTTTAGAAAGACAAGTAATCATTAAAGGTAAAGCCGAAAAAACTATTGAAGCGGTTTCGGATAATTATTTTGCCTCGAGACCAGACGGAAGTAAACTTGGCGCGATTGTATCTCCGCAGAGTGAAGTGATCCCTAATCGAGAATTTCTTGAATCCAATTTGAAAAAACTTGAACAAGACTATCAAAATATTGAAATTGAAAGACCAAAACATTGGGGAGGTTTTTTGGTAAGACCAGTAGAGGTCGAATTTTGGCAAGGTCGCGCCAACAGATTACACGACAGAATTAGATACCAATTACAGTCCGATTTTAATTGGAAAATGGACCGTTTGGCACCCTAATTTGGATAAAAATTAATCATTAAATAACATTTAAAAACTTCATTACTTTTATAATCGTAATACATTTGTGCAAATAATTAAGTAGTTTTTAAAGTAATAAGATATATGAATACAGAAACCAATTATAAATACATAGATCGAGAAAAAAGTTGGTTAAATTTCAACGCAAGAGTACTTCAAGAAGCTGCGGACGAAGCAGTACCTTTATTAGACAGACTTAGATTTTTAGGTATTTTTTCTAATAATTTAGATGAGTTTTTCCGTGTTCGATTTGCTGCAATTAGAAGACTTAGCTTATCAGGCGAATCGGGTGAAAAAATACTTGGTGGAATTACTGCACAACAATTACTTAAAGACATTACAGAAATTGTAATTAAGCAACAAGCCGATAGTTTGAAAATTCTAAGTGATATCGAAAAACAATTAGAAAAAGAAAACATTATCATAGTAAATGAAAATGAACTGTGTCAGGAACATCAAGATTTTGTTCATGATCTATTCATTCAAAAGGTAAGTCCGGAGCTGGTTACCATCATCTTAAATGACTTGGCGGAATTCCCTTTACTAAAAGACACTTCGGGTTATCTAGCCATTAAATTGGTAATGAAAACTGAAGAGAAATCTAAAGTTCTAGGTTTGGTTAAACCAAAAAACGAAATTCGTTATGCCATAATTGAAATACCAAAAAACATCAACCGAATTGTGGTGCTTCCATCTATTGGAGACAAACAATATATCATGCTCTTGGATGATGTAATTCGTTATAACTTGAGTAGCATTTTCAACATTTTTGATTACCAGAGTATTTCGGCGCACATGATCAAAATTACTCGCGACGCACAATTAGATATTGACAGCGACATGAGTAAAAGTATGTTGCAAAAGATAGCGACTTCGGTAAAAGACAGAAGAATTGGAGAGCCCGTTCGATTTGTTTATGATAAAACTATTGACAAAGATACCTTGGCATTCTTTTTAAACAGAATGAAAATTGAAGCTACGGATAGTATCATTCCTGGAGGAAGATACCATAATAGAAGAGATTATATTGACTTTCCAAATTTGGGTAGGTTTGACTTATTGTACCAACAAAAGAAGCCTTTGGATGTTCCGGGGTTGAGTCTTGAAGGCAGTATCTTAAATAAAATTGCAAAAAAGGATTTTTTAATTTTTGCACCTTATCAATCGTATTCCTATTTGATAAAATTTTTAAGAGAAGCAGCGCTTGATCCAAAAGTAACTTCAATAAAAATTACTTTGTATCGATTGGCAAAAAACTCTCAAATCATCAGCTCCTTAATCAATGCAGCCAAAAATGGTAAACGCGTTGTAGTTCAAATTGAATTGCAAGCTCGTTTTGATGAGGCCAACAATATTTCTTACGCAGAACAAATGCAACAAGAAGGCATCGAATTAATATTTGGAATAAAAGGTTTGAAGGTTCACAGTAAAATATGTGTAATTGATCGATTTGAAGAAGGAAAAACAAAACGCTACGGATTTATTTCTACAGGAAATTTCAATGAGTCGACTGCAAAAGTATATACCGATGTTACATTGTTAACCAGCCACCAACAAATATTAAAAGACGTTAACAAAATCTTTGAATTTTTTGAAATAAATTACCGTCTTCATAGATACAAGCATTTAATAGTTTCTCCTCATTATTCACGAGGAAGATTTTATAAGCTTATAGACAGAGAAATTCACAATGCAATGGCTGGAAGACCTGCTTATATTAATTTAAAAATGAATAGTTTATCTGACTTTTCAATGATAGATAAACTATATGAAGCAAGTAATGCAGGGGTTAAAATGAAATTGCAAATTCGTGGAATATGTTCTTTAATTCCGGGTGTGAAAGGAATGAGCGAAAATATAGAAGCCATAAGTATTGTAGATAATTTTTTAGAACATTCCCGAGTATTTATTTTTTGTAATGACAACAATCCAGAGGTATTTATTTCTTCAGCCGATTTTATGACTCGTAATTTAGATGGTCGTGTAGAAGTTACCTGCCCTATTTATCAAGAAGACATAAAAAAACAATTGATCGAGACATTTGAAGTGGGTTGGAAAGGAAATGTAAAAGCGCGTTTTCATTCTGAAAAATTAGACAACAAATACCGAATTCGAAAAGATAATGAACCTGTATTTAGAGCACAATTAGAAACATACAATTATTATAAAAACCTACAAGAACCAAGTAACGACAACTTGTTTTAATAGCACAATAACCGCCAATAGTAAATGATTTCAATTAAAAAATATGCCGCAATTGACATAGGCTCTAACGCTATGCGATTGTTAATTACAAATATCGTAGAACAAAAAGGAAAAGACACCCAATTTAACAAATCTGAACTTGTGAGAGTTCCCATTCGTTTGGGTCAAGATGCTTTTACGGTAGGTGAAATTACTCCAGAAAATATAGACCGAATGATTGATGCTATGGCTGCCTTTAAATTAATCATGAAAGTGTATAAAGTAGAACGCTATAAAGCGTGCGCTACTTCGGCGATGCGAGAGGCCTACAATAACAAGGAAGTTGTACATATAATAAAAGAAAAAACAGGAATTGAAATTGATATTATAGATGGAAAACAAGAGGCTGCAATAATTGCATCATCTGATTTACATAATTTTATTGCTACCGATAAAACCTACGTATATGTTGATGTAGGTGGTGGAAGTACCGAGTTTTCTTTATTTTCGGATGGGAAAATGGTGGTTTCTAAATCTTTTAAAAACGGTACCGTTCGATTGATAAACAACATGGTTAATGATGTTGTTTGGGAGGAAATAGAAAAATGGATAAAGCTACATTGTGAGCCCTACGAAAACATTACTCTAATTGGATCAGGGGGAAATATTAATAAGATATTCAAACTTTCTGGGAAACAGCAAGAAAAACCATTATCGTATATGTATTTGAATTCTCAATACCAATATTTAAGTTCATTAACCTATGAACAACGAATTGCAGAACTTGGATTGAATACAGACCGTGCCGATGTGATCATTCCTGCCACACGCATTTATTTAAATGCTATGAAATGGAGCGGAGCTCGACAAATATATGTTCCGAAAATCGGACTTTCTGATGGAATTGTAAAAGCCATGTATTATGGAAAAATCTAAATCTTAACCTCCTAAAAACCACACCAAAAATTATGAAAAAAATTCTATTAGTAATTACATTGATAACTCTTGTTTCATGTAAGCAAGAGGAAAAATCGGACACTTATTTTCAATCTGAAACTTCAGGAATGCAAATCGGTGGCGTTCAAAAAATCGCTATTGAAACTCCAAAAGGGAAATTTAATGTGTGGACAAAACGCATTGGAAACAATCCAAAAATTAAATTACTACTTCTAAATGGTGGCCCAGGAATGTCTCATGAGTACTTTGAATGCATGGAAAGCTTTTTACCAAAAGAAGGAATTGAATTTATTTACTACGACCAATTGGGTACTGGTTTTTCTGATAATCCAAACGATACAACAATGTGGGACCTACCTAGATATGTTGAAGAAGTAGAACAAGTGCGTGTAGCATTAAAACTGAATAAAGATAATTTTTATTTATTAGGACATTCTTGGGGTGGAATTTTAGCCATGCAATATGCGCTTAAATACCAGAATAATCTTAAAGGAATTGTGGTTTCCAATATGATGGCGAGTTGCCCAAAATATGGAGAATATTCTAAAGTTTTACAAAGTCAATTGAATCCTGAGGTATTAAAATCAATTCAAGATTTGGAGGCTAAAAAAGACTATTCCAACCCAAAATATATGGAACTATTAATGGCAAATTTTTACAACCAGCATATTTTAAGATTACCTGTAAACGAATGGCCTGAGCCAGTTACAAGATCAATGGGAAGATTAAATCAATCACTTTATATTACGATGCAAGGTCCAAGCGAAATGGGACTTTCAGGTAAATTAACCCACTGGGATATTTCTAAGGAATTAAAAAATATTTCCGTTCCAACCTTAGTAATTGGAGCAAAATACGATACCATGGATCCGGAATATATGAAATGGATGGCTACACAATTTCAAAAAGGAACCTATTTATATTGCGCCAACGGAAGTCATATGAGTTTATATGATGACCAACAAACTTATATGAAAGGCTTAATTGATTTCTTGAAAAAAGGAAATGAATAATAACAAAGGGATGTACTTACATCCCTTTGTTATTTTATAAATCCAAATCAAAAGCACGTCGGAGTTCTTCTAGATGCGGATTGATTTCATTTAGTCTGTTGTATTTATCTTGAGCAGTAAAAGCTATTTTACTTTTCACACTTTCGTTTACAACCACTTCAATAGCTATTTCGTGATTGTGTAAATGTCCGCGTAAATATCCTAAAAGATCTGGTTTTTCTTTGTCAAAATCAATTTTAGAACCTTCATTTGGCAACTCATAAATAATTTTAGATCCTTCCAATTTAGGGTCGCTAATTCGCAATAAAGAAGCCATAATCATGTACCCTTTATCTGTAAGTCGTTGTGCGTATTTAAACCAATAATCAAGCATTTCGGTTTCGGTAAAAGCTTCAGTTGGAAAATGAACTTCCTCTTTTACCATTCCTTTTTGGGCTTCCTGCATTTCTTTTTTAGCACGAATACTTGCTAATGAAAGCGCTGAAACATTTGCTTGACCTGAAACTGGTGTAGAATTTTGTATAGCAGATTCTTGGCTTTGGGTAACAATTGGTTCATTCTCAATTGGAGCCGATTCAACATCAACTTCAATCTCCTGATTTACAACTTCTACCTTCTCGCTAGTTTCTTCCACCTTCTGTCTTTCCTCCTGTTTTTTCAAGCTTGGCGCTTCAACAATGGAGTAATCGGATCTTCTATAATAAGTGGGTGGAATTATAAAATCATTTTTTTTTTCTCCATCAAAATTGATAGAGCAAAGTTGCATAAGGGCAAGTTCTACAAGTAATCTTTGGTTTTGGGAAACTTTAAATTTTAAATCGCAATCATTAGCAATTTCGATACTTTTTAATAAAAAATCTGTAGAACATTTTTGAGCCTGTTCTCCATATAATTTTTGAGCCTGCTCCCCTGCTTCCAGTAAAGAAAGGGTCGATGGATTTTTGGAAACTAACAAATCTCTAAAATGCGAAGCCAATCCTGCGATAAAATGATGACCGTCAAAACCTTTTGAAAGAATATCATTATAGGAAACCAAAATTTGAGGAATGTTATTTTCCAAAATCAAATCGGTTATCGAGACATACGTCTCGTAATCCAACACATTAAGATTTTCAGTAACCGCTTGTCGGGTTAAGTTGGTCCCGCAATAAGAAACTACTCTATCAAAAATAGATAAAGCATCCCGCATCGCACCATCAGCCTTTTGAGCTATAATATGAAGTGCATCATCTTCAAATGAAACCCCTTGACTAGCAGCAACTTCAGCCAAATGTTCTTTAGCATCTTTTACTGTAATTCTTTTAAAATCAAATATTTGACAACGTGATAAAATCGTTGGAATGATTTTATGTTTTTCGGTTGTCGCTAAAATAAAAATAGCGTGCTTTGGCGGCTCCTCTAAAGTCTTCAAAAAAGCATTAAATGCTGCAGAAGACAACATGTGCACCTCGTCAATAATATAAACTTTATACTGACCTGTTTGTGGAGGAATTCGTACTTGATCAATCAAGTTTCTAATATCGTCTACCGAGTTATTAGAAGCCGCATCCAATTCAAACACATTAAATGCAAAATCCTCATTCGGATCGTCGTAACCCGGTTGGTTAATTTTTCGTGCTAAAATTCGGGCACAAGTTGTTTTTCCAACACCACGAGGTCCTGTAAACAATAATGCAGAAGCAAGGTGATTGGTTTCAATGGCATTCAATAATGTACTTGTAATAGCTTGCTGTCCCACCACATCTTTAAATGTTTGCGGACGGTATTTACGAGCAGATACAACAAATTGTTCCATAGAAATAGTATTGGTTTACAAATATAGCTTTAAAAATATCAATCTCAAATATCAAAAAACCAACATTTATCAATAAAAACACCATTTTGTTAACAAAAAACACTAGCAAAATCTAGATCAAACCCTAATGAAAACGAACACCACTATTTTGCTTTTTGTTTCATTATTTTGTTAGTACCTTTGTATCGAAATGATAAAAACTGCAAACATACTTAACAAAAGAGCCCGGTTTGATTACGAAGTAATTGAAACCTACACGGCTGGTATTGTGCTAACCGGAACCGAAATAAAATCGATTCGATTAGGTAAAGCTCAAATTGCTGAAAGCTTTTGTGAGTTTAATAATGGAGAACTTTTTGCCATTAATACCTATATTGAGGAGTATGCATTTGGAAATCAATTCAATCATAAATCCAGAAGCGAGCGTAAACTTTTGCTGAACAAAAGAGAATTAATAACCCTAGCTCGAAATGTGGAATCAAAAGGACTTACAATAGTTCCGCTTCGCTTATTTACCAATGAAAAAGGACTTGCAAAATTGGAAATTGCACTTTGCAGAGGTAAGAAAACCTATGACAAACGCGAATCTCTAAAAGAACAAGATACCAAGCGCGACTTAGATCGAATTAAAAAAGAATTTTAATTTATCTTTATCAAATGAAAGATTTATTAAAAAACGCTCGGGTAAATAAAAGTATAGGAACGCGCCAACTTGCTGCACTAGTAAATATCGACCCTGCTATTATTAGTAAATTTGAAAGTGGTCAAAGAATTCCTACCGAAAAACAAATTATTGTTTTAGCAAATCAATTGGAAATTGATCTAAACACCCTTAAAGTGGCTTGGTATAAACAAAAAATTGAGCATCAAATAGATTTCAATCCGCAGTCCATCCAAGCTATAACAGAAATATTAAAAGAAAAAGGAATTGAACTTAAAGCGAATTCCAAAGAAACTCAAATAGCAGAAATACTATCTGAAATCGAAAATTTAAAAACTAAATTGAATTCGATTTAAGATTTGTTTTCTAATAGAGGTACGAATTTAAAATCGCCAAATTCGTGTTTTTCAAATTGAGTTTCGTTTTTACGAATAAGCAAAGTCATTATTTGCTCGTTTTCCCCAACCGGAATAACCAACCTACCTCCTATTTTTAATTGAGCCATTAAAGGTTGCGGAATAATTGGCGCACCTGCAGTTACTATAATACTATCAAACGGAGCATGATTTGGCAAACCTTTATATCCATCGCCAAAAGACAAATGCTTGGCTCTGATTCCTAATTTAGGCAGTAATAATGAAGTCGTTTTGAATAATTCATTTTGACGTTCAACCGAATATACTTTGGCTCCCAGTAAACACAATACAGCGGTTTGATAACCGCTACCGGTTCCTATTTCTAAAATTTTTTGATCTTTTTTTACTTCCAAAAGTTGGCTTTGAAAAGCAACGGTGTAAGGCTGTGAAATGGTTTGCCCTGCCCCTATTGGAAATGCTTTATCCTGGTAGGCAAAATCTTCGAAACTCGAATTCAAAAACAAATGACGCGGTATAGTACGAATTACTTCCAATACATTTTTATCAGTTATGCCTTTATCTTCAAGAATTTTTGCCAACTGATTGCGAAGTCCTTTATGTTTATTCGTGTCTTTCAATTTTACGATCTAAATTATTCCGTAAAAATAGAAAACAAATTACCAATTATCAATTACCAATTATCAATTAATTACTATTTTTGATAAAATTTAATTATTATGCTTAAAGTTGGCGTACTTGGTGCTGGTCACCTTGGAAAAATCCATTTGCGATTATTACAACAATCTGAAAAATATGAATTGGTTGGTTTTTATGATGAAAACCAAGAAAACGGGGCTAAAATTGCTGCCGAATTTGGTTACAAACAATTTGACACCATAGCAAGATTAATTCATGCTGTAGATGTTATCGATATTGTTACACCAACTCTTTCCCATTATAAATGTGCGAAAGTCGCTATAAAAAGCGGCAAACATGTATTTATTGAAAAACCAATTGCAACTACCGTTGACGAAGCCGAAGAAATTATTGCTTTAGCAAAAGAATATAACGTTATAGGGCAAGTTGGGCATGTAGAACGATTCAATCCGGCGTTCATTGCAGTGAAAGACATGATTGAAAACCCAATGTTTATAGAAACGCATCGTTTGGCCGAATTTAATCCACGTGGTACCGATGTTCCTGTGGTTTTAGACTTGATGATTCATGATATTGATGCCATTTTGAGTGTAGTAAAGTCAAAAGTAAAGGCCGTTCACGCAAGTGGGGTTTCGGTATTGAGTCAATCACCCGATATTGCAAATGCCCGTATTGAATTTGAAAATGGCTGTGTGGCTAACATCACTTCCAGCAGAATTTCGATGAAAAACATGCGTAAATCACGTTTCTTCCAAAAAGATGCCTATATATCTGTGGATTATTTAGATAAGATTTGTGAAGTTGTAAAAATGAAAGATGCACCCGAAGTTCCTGGAGATTTTGATATGATTTTACAAAATGCCGAAGGCGAAAAGAAACAAATTTATTTCAATAATCCGGAAGTTGCGCCTAACAACGCCATTCTAGATGAATTGGAAACTTTTGCAGATGCAATTCAAAATAATACTACTCCAATCGTAACTTTAGAAGATGGAACTGAAGCATTACGAGTAGCCTATCAAATTATCGATAGCATGACTGCTATCACAACAAAATAAAAATTATAAAATGAAAACAATTGCAGTAATTGGTGCAGGAACCATGGGCAACGGAATAGCTCATACTTTTGCGCAAAGCGGATTTACCGTTAAACTTATTGATATTTCTGAAAAATCTCTAGAAAAAGGAATGGCAACTATTGCTTCGAATTTAGATCGAATGGTAGCGAAAGGAACCATTACTGAAACAGACAAGCACCAAACTATTGGAAACATAATTACTTACACCGACATCAAAGATGGTGTTGTTGGAACCGATTTAGTGGTTGAAGCTGCTACAGAAAACGTCATTTTAAAACTAAACATCTTCAAGCAATTGAGCGAGGTATGCGATCACAATGTGATTTTAGCTACTAATACTTCATCTATTTCTATTACACAAATTGCAGCGCAAGTGGTGCATCCGGAACGCGTAATCGGAATGCACTTTATGAATCCGGTGCCAATTATGAAATTGGTTGAAATCATTCGCGGTTACAATACTTCTGATGAAGTAACTAAAATCATCATGGATTTATCTGTGAAATTAGGAAAAACTCCTACCGAAGTGAATGATTATCCTGGATTTGTTGCCAATCGAATTTTGATGCCAATGATTAATGAATCTATTGAAACTTTATACAATGGTGTTGCCGGAGTAGAAGAAATTGATACAGTTATGAAACTCGGAATGGCACATCCAATGGGACCGCTTCAATTGGCTGATTTTATTGGACTTGACGTATGTCTTTCTATATTAAACGTTATGTACGACGGTTTCAAAAATCCAAAATATGCACCTTGCCCTCTTTTGGTAAATATGGTTATGGCTGGTAAACTCGGAGTAAAATCGGGTGAAGGGTTTTATGATTATTCAGAGAGTAAAAAAGCTGAAAAAGTATCTAAACAATTTTCAAAATAATTTTCAAAATAATACATGTCGAAAATACTTCCATTTAAAGCAGTTCGTCCAACACCAGATAAAGTGGGGTTAGTTACGTGTCGGAATTACGACGACTACTCCCCTGCCGAGCTCGCTTCATGGTTGAATTTTAACCCTTATTCGTTTTTACATGTAATCAATCCCGCGTATGTTCATGCCCAAAAAATAACCTTAGACAAACGATTTAAAGGGGTTGCACACAAATATCAAGATTTTAAATATGATGGCATTTTCATTGAAGATGCAAGTCCTGCTTTTTATTTATATCAAATAGAAACCAAATCACAAACTTTCACCGGAATTGTGGCAGGAACTTCAATTGAAGAATATAAAAACAACATCATAAAAAAACACGAAGACACACTGCAATATCGTGTGGAATTATTTAAAGATTACTTACACCAAACGGGATTCAACACCGAACCCGTATTGATCACATATCCTGATAATTTAGAACTCAATAATTGGATAGCCGATAAGAAAAAGGAACAACCTATTTATCATTTTGCTACAACCAATAAAGAAAAACACACGCTTTGGAAAATTGATTCTGAAAGTGAAATTAATTGGATTCAAAAGCAATTTGAGAAAATACCTGAATTATATATTGCAGATGGACACCATCGTTCGGCTTCTGCAGAATTACTATTCGACCAATACCACAATTCTGGAAGTGCTAATTTGAAATATTTCATGAGTTTTTTAATTGCTGAAAGCAATGTAAAAATATTTGAATTCAATCGGATAATTAGAGATTTAAATGGGTATTCTAAAGAAGACTTTTTAGAGAAATTATCCTCTCATTTTATAATCAAATCAAAAGAACAAGAATTGTGGAAACCACAAGGAAAGTTTGAATTTGGGATGTATTTAGACGGTTGTTTTTATGCCTTATTTTACAAACAAGAAACCAAAAACCCTTCTATTCTAGAAAACCTTGATGCTCAAATTTTATATGACAAAGTCCTTCAACCCCTACTTGGGATTCAAGATTTAAGAAATGATGAACGCATTGAATACATTCCGGGGAAACAATCGATTCTTACCCTAAAGGAATTGGTAGATGAAGGAGAATTTGAAGTTGGTTTTATGCTGTTTCCAAGCGACGTAAAGGAAATAAAATCATTGGCAGATGATAATCTAATAATGCCACCAAAAAGCACCTACATCGAACCGAAATTTAGAAGTGGATTACTAATTTACGAACTGTAATTAATACATTAAATGCTTTTTGGAATTGTTATTCCAACCCGCTTGGTTTTCATACTTCACAAAATATATTTTTAAATCGGCTTGATTTTCATATTTCACAAAATATATCTTCTTATCAGATTGATTTGAATAATCTACAAAAAACCATCTTCCCTCATTTTTAGTTGCTTGATTGCTATAAGCTTCTTTGAAAACTTTTAAATCAGCTTGGTTTTCGTATTGTACCACGTATACTTTTACATCAGCTTGATTTTCATAGTCAACCGAATATACTTTTTGACCATATGATTTTATTCCAATAAACGAAAACAGTATAATAAAAGGAATTAATTTCATTTTTAAACATTTAGATTTATCCAAAATTAATAAAATAAAAAGGTAATTAAATGTTAAATAACCAAATATTTATTCAACCTCCTTTGATTCTAATCTAACAACAAATATATTTGCTATAACAAAATAGATCCCAAATCTATTATAAATTTAACCTACAAAACATGAAAAAATCGGTAATTATTTTACTAACTCTGTTGGCTGTTTTTCCATTAAAGACTTTTGCCTGGGGTGAAAAAGGACACGAAATTGTTGCAGAAATTGCTTTTAACCAACTGGACAAAAAAACCAAAGGCATCTTGTTGAGCTACCTAGACGGAATGACTATTGAACAAGCTGCAACCTGGATGGATGACATCAAAAAAGACCATTCTTATGACAAATTAAAACCACTTCATTATGTGAATTTTGACAAGGGTGAAGAAGTGAAAGATATTTGCTGCGACAATATAATAGCTGCTTTGAGTGCAACTATTAACGATTTAAAACACTACAAAGATTTTTCTAGAGAGGAAGTAAAAACAAAAATTTGTTACTTATTTCATTTAATGGGTGATCTACACCAACCGTTACATGTTGGCTACGGAAGTGACAAAGGCGGTAATACATTTCAAGTGAATTTCAATTCGAAAGGCACCAACCTTCACGGCCTTATGGATTATGGAATCATTGAAAACAGAGGAATTTCATTAAATGACTGTATGAATTATAAAAACTACAATCAGCAAGAAATAGACCGTCTTTGCAAAGGTTCTGTATTGGATTGGGCAAAAGAATCACGCAGTCATTTAGATCAAATTTATGACACCGAAAAGCAAATCAATGCTGACTATGTAGAACGAAATTTTGTTTTGATAAAAACTCAAATACAAATTGCAGGAATTCGATTAGGCAAAATACTGAAAGATTCTTTTCAGGGATAATTTATAAAAAAAACAGCTTGGGTTTCAAGCTGTTTTTTTTTTTGTTATTTAGAATTGTAAACTGTAAGCGCTTCTTTCAAAATATGAACCGATCGCACCAGGTCTTCTTTCTTCAATACATAAGCAATTCGAACCTCATTCAAACCAACATTTGGTGTTGAATAAAATCCGGCAGCAGGCGCTACCATAACCGTTTCTTTATTTAAATTATAGGATTCCAATAACCATTGTGCAAAATAATCGGCATTGGCAACGGGTAATTGTGCAATACAGTAAAAAGCTCCTTTTGGAGTTCCAACTTTCACTCCATCAATTTTTTGTAACTCCGAAATTAATACATCGCGGCGTTCTTTGTATTCTTCTATAACTTCATCAAAATAACTTTGTGGTGTTTCTAAAGCGGCCTCACTAGCAATTTGCTCATAGGTTGGTGGACTTAATCGCGCTTGCGCAAATTTCATAGCCGCAGCCATTACTTCTTTATTTTTTGAAACAATACAACCAATTCGTGCACCACACATGCTGTATCTTTTTGAAACCGAATCAATCATGATGGCATTTTCTTCTATTCCCGGAATATTCATAACCGAATGATGTTTTTCTTTTTCATCATAAATAAATTCACGGTATACTTCATCGGCAATTAAAAACAAATCATGTTTTTTTACTAAGGCAGCCAATTGATTCATCTCTTCTTCAGAATATAAATATCCGGTAGGATTCCCTGGATTACAAATCAGTATCGCTTTAGTTCTTGGAGTGATCAAATCTTCAAAAGCTGAAATTGGAGGCAAAGCAAATCCATCGTCTATAGTAGAAATAACAGGAACCACATTTACACCTGAAGCAACCGAAAAACCATTATAATTGGCATAAAATGGCTCCGGGATAATGATTTCATCACCCACATCCATGGTGCTACCCATCGCAAATAAAAGCGCTTCTGATCCACCTGTTGTAATAATAATATCAGAAACATCTATTGGCAAACCATGCGTTTTATAATAAGCCGATAATTTAACTCTGTAACTTTCAAATCCAGCCGAATGACTGTATTCTAAAACTTTAATATCCGCATTTTTTACAGCATTAATAGCAACTTCGGGAGTTTTTATATCCGGTTGACCAATGTTTAAATGGTATACTTTATTTCCGTTTTTCTTAGCTATATCTGCATAAGGCACCAATTTACGAATTGGTGATTCTGGCATTTGTTTTCCTTTATTTGAAATCTTTGGCATGGTTTATTTTTTGATTATGCAAATTTGCATTTTTTTATTTTAAAATTTAAACCTAATTGAATATTTAATTCATAAAAAAAGCAGTAAAACTAGTTTACTGCTTTTATCTATTTTAGAAATTTCTTAATTATGATTTAAAGTGTCTTTCTTCAATATCTTCAACATCTCCTTTTGACATTGTATCTACTAATACAGGAGTTGCAATGAATAATGATGAATAAGTTCCAACGATGATACCTACTAACATTGCGAAGATAAATCCACGGATTGACTCACCACCAAATAAGAACATTGTTAGTAACACTAAAATCATCATTAATGAAGTATTTAATGTTCTTGATAAAGTACTATTAATAGAAGCATTTACCACAT
>JACCDK010700471.1_pt1 | contig 28384 bp, 24 predicted proteins | sample 7445871 | NCBI WGS metagenome assembly JACCDK01 (sample SAMN15323436, study PRJNA562643) | freshwater metagenome | isolation source: river surface water | place: USA:Blue River Watershed | collected 2017-08-15 | reverse complement strand
TTGCCGCCCTATTCGGGATGTAGCTCAGGTGGTAGAGTACACGTCTGGGGGGCGTGTGGTCGCAGGTTCAAGTCCTGTCATCCCGACAAAATCCGCTTAACTCCGGTTAAGTGGATTTTTTTTGTGCTCAATAGTTGGTGAAACACGAAAATTTAAAACATTAAAAATCAATGTTTTAAACCAATAAAAAGCCTGTTAATTTTAGTTATTAACTAGCCTTGCGTCGGCGCGGAATTTTGCTAACTTCATGAAGCGCAACAGGCAAAACGAACCCTCGGGTTCGGCACGCCAAGCGATCGGCCACTGGTCAAGTCGTTAGCGCTTAGGTAGTTAGGGCGAAAGCCCGCGCAGAGGGCCTGACCTTGCTTGGTTAACCCGCGCGAACTGCCAAACCGGGCTCACTTGGGCCGGCGCCGGCCGGAACCACCAAGGCGAGAACGTGGGGGGTAGCGCCCCTCAGCCAAATGGAAGCGCCTTCGGGTGTTGGCTCTGCGCCGTTCCATTTGCTCGATCACGGAGTTGCAGCTCAGGTTGCGATGCTCCGCGCGGAACAAGCCGCGAACCGCCGCACGCGCGGTTTGATCGAGAAGGATGTGGACCCACGAGGCCTTGAGAACGAGGTCAGGCGGCCCTCGACGGAGGGAAGGTGCTTGGGTTGCATATTCCAAAGCTGGGTGCGCCAGAGTCAGGCTTCTGGCGAGCACATCGAGCAAAGGCCGTCCTACGGGACGTGCAGGGTAACGCATTCCCACCGAGTGCACCTGCTGAGCGCGGTTTCTTCGGGAGCCGCGCTTGCTTTTTTTACCCCGGTGTCACCCGAAGGTTAAATTTGTGTATCGTGGTACACTTATTGATTGCGAAGGTCTAGCTTTGGCTTTTTACCATGAATATCGATTTTCTTCCCTCTGACTTCAATGTGGCCTTGGCCTCGTCGGTCGTCGTTTTTGGATTTAGCGGCGACGAACTCCTGACGCTGATTGCCACCAAAAACGGAGAGCCCTTTAGCGGTGCCCGCATCTTGCCGTCGGCCATCATCAAGCCCGACCAAGCCCCAGAAAACGTAGTCAAGCAGCTCCTGCGCGAGCTCACCCAGCGCGACGATTGGCCCCTGGAACAGCTAAATTCCTTTGCCAACCCCTACCGCAACCCCTCGGGGCGCGTCGTCAACATCGCCTACTACGCCTTGGTCCGCCTAAGCGACGAACTCAAAAGTGACCTTGAGGCCAAGGGCTACATGTGGATTCCGGTTTCAAAGGTTCCGTCGATGGCCTACGACCACGACGACGTTATGGCCTACGCCCGCGAACGCTTTAAGCGCCGCGTGAAGCGCCGCCCGGTGGGCTTTACGCTGCTTCCGCGCGAATTCACACTGAACGAAATCCAGCGGCTTTATGAGTGCGCGCTCGGCAAGAAGTTTGACAAGCGGAACTTTCGTCGCAAAGTCCTTAAGAGCCAGCTGCTTCTCGAAACGGGCAATTCAGTGCGTTCAAGTGCCCGCGCCAAGCGTCCTTCACGCTTGTACATGTTTGACGAGAAAAAGTACCAGACCCTGACGCTCAAGGGGTACGACATCGTCTACTTCTAGCCAAGCTAGGAACCCAACCGCATAAAAAAAGGCCCCAATTTGGGGCCTTTTGCGTTGAATGCCGCGACGCTTAGTGAATTCCGCGCATCAGCTTGCGAAGCAGCGGGGTCAGGGCAAAGAGCAGTACCGCACCCACCGCCGACGACAGGGTGAGGAACACAAAAAGGTTCATGTCGGGGGCAATCGAGTGCAGGAGGCTTTCCATGATGCCCGCGAGGTAGTTGGCCAGGGCCATTGACGCGAACCACAGACCCATCATGACGCTCACGATTTTGGGCGGAGCGAGCTTGGTCACCATAGAGAGTCCGATGGGAGAAATGCACAGCTCGCCAAACGTGTGTAGCACGTACACGCCGATGAGCCAGAGCGGGCTGATCAGACCTTCGCCTTCGGCGGCAAAGCTGGCAAACGACATTACAATGAAGCCAACTGCGAGCAAGGTCAGTCCAAGACCAAACTTGGCAGGGGTAGAGGGGTTCATGTTGCGCGCGGCGAGGTTGACCCACAGCGAGGCAAACATGGGGGCAAAAATGAAGATGGCTAAGGCGTTCACGCTTTGAAACAGCGAAGCGGCGATTTCGTAGCCAAACACCACCCGGTTGGTTTCTTCGGCGGCGAAGAGGTTGAAGGTTCCGCCGGCCTGCTCAAATCCGCTCCAAAAGAAGATGTTAGCGATCGTGAAAATCAAAATGGCGCTCACGCGGCTCCACTGTTCGCTGCCGCTCGTTCCGTTGTAAATGATGTAGGCGATTCCGGCCACGGCGGCCACGCCCACCACTTTGAGGGCGAGCGACATGGCGTCGTCGCTGATGGCGGCCTGGAGGGCTAAGAAGCCATAAACGGTGGCGATTCCGCCGGCCACATAGGCGGCAATGGTGCCAAAGTCTGAAGCGGCCAGGCGCACGCCTTCGCGGCCGGGAGGCATTCCGCGTCCCTCGAGCTTGGGCTCTTCGACGTACAGCCACACGGTGGCCAAAAGCATTCCGATGCCGGCGCTACCGAAGCCCCACATCCAGCCGACTTGCTCGCCAAGGGTTCCGCAAATGACGGGAGACAGGAAGGCGCCCAGGTTGATTCCCATGTAAAATATGGTGAAGGCCGAGTCTTTGCGCGGATCGTTGTCGGTGTAAAGCGCACCCACGATCGTCGAAATGTTCGGCTTAAAGAAGCCGTTTCCGATGATCAGCAAGCCAAGACCCATGTGGAACATCCACTGGCGCATCGCTTCGTCGGCCGCAAACGCATGCGAACCCGCGAGGGCAAACTGCCCGAACGCCATGAGGAATCCGCCAATGTAAATGGCGCGGCGCTGGCCGAGAATGCGGTCGGCAAGGGCTCCGCCGATAATGGGCGTCAAGTACACCAACCCGGTGAAAATGCCATAAATCTCGAGGGCCGAGGCGCGGTCCATGCCAAATCCGCCGCGGGCGTATTCCGTCGTGAGGTAAAGCACCAGCAGGGCGCGCATTCCGTAGTAGCTGAAGCGCTCCCACATCTCCGTGAAGAAGAGGGTGTAGAGCCCGCGGGGGTGCGCCATTTTTTCGGTTGAAGCCGTTGAAGCCATAATTAGGGTGTTAAGTGTTTGCGTTGGAGGTGAAAGTTAAGCGCCAGCAGCGGTTAGCCAATAGCTGTTAGAGGTTCTCAAGGATGAAGTTGGTCATCTTTGTGTAGAGTTGGTAGCGCGTGGCACCGCCAAAAATGCCGTGGTTCTTGTCAGGGTAGACCATGTAGTCAAACTGCTTATTGGCCTGAATGAGTTCTTCGGCGAGGCGCATGGCGTTTTGCACGTGCACGTTGTCGTCAGCGGAACCGTGAATCAACAGCAGCTTACCCTTGAGCTTGGCGGCGTGGGCTAGGGGCGAGTTCACATCGTAGTTCGTCGAATTCTCAGCCGGCGTGCGCATGTAGCGCTCGGTGTAGATGTTGTCGTAAAAGCGCCAGTTGGTCACTGGAGCGACGGCAATAGCCGCCTTAAACACGTCGGCGCCCTGAAGCAGGCAGTTTGACGACATGAATCCGCCGTAGGACCAACCCCAAATGCCAATGCGCTTAGCGTCGACGTTGGGGTGCTTGGCCAGCGATTGGGCCGCAGCAATTTGGTCTTCAACCTCGTACTTGCCGAGCTGCAGGTAGGTCACCTTTTTAAAGTCGCGTCCGAGCGCTCCGGTTCCGCGGTTGTCGACGCAGACGATCCAGTAGCCCTTGGCGGCCAGCATTTGGTACCAGAAGTAGTCGCGTCCGCCCCAGCGCTGCGTGACTTGCTGGCTGCCGGGTCCGCCGTACACAAACATGAGTACGGGGTACTTTTTGCTGGCGTCAAAATTCACCGGTCGAATTTCCCAAGCCGGCAGCTTTTGGCCGTTGGCGGCCTCAAGCGTAAAAAACGTTTTGGGCGACAGGGCAAACGACTTCATGTCGTCGCGGAGCTTAGCGTTGTCCTCGAGCATGCGCACCTGCTTGCCGGCGCGGTCCATCAACGCATAGGTCGCAGGGCTGTTGCCGTCTTGAGCGGTCAGCACATAGTAATCGAAGGACGTTGAAAACTCGGCGTCGTTCCACGCGGCCTGGGCGGCGAGGGCGGTGGGGGTGCCTCCGTTGAGCTTGATGCGGAACACTTCGCGCTGGCTGGCACTGCGGCTGGCGGCTTGGTAGTAAGCCTCAGCGCGCTTTTCGTCGACGCCGTACCACGCGGTTACGTCAAAAGCGCCGCGGGTGAGCGGACTCACCTTGCTGCCGTCGGCAGAATAGAGGTAGTAGTGCGTGAAGCCGCTGCGCTCGCTGGCCCAAACCAAGCGTCCGTCGGCTAAAAAGCTGAATTCGCGCTCCGATTCCACGTAGGCCGCGTCGGTTTCGAGCAAAAAGCGGCGAGGAGCCTTGCCGGCCGTGTAGGTCATCACCTGCATGGAATCTTGGTGGCGGTTGAGCGTCGCAAAAAACAAATCGCCTTTGGGGCTCCATGCCATGCGCGGAATGTACTCGTACTTAAGGCCTTCGCTGGCGGTCACCGTGGCGGACCCGTTCCACACGTGCAGGCTGACCACCGAATTTACTTCGCCCGCTTTGGGGTACTTAAAAACGTACGGCTTTGGGTAGGTTTCGGTTCCGTACACGTCCATGCTAAACGTCGGAACCGCACGCTCGTCAAAGCGCAAGTAGGCGAGGGACTTGCTGTCTGGGCTCCACGCTAAGGCCACGTGGAAGCCAAACTCTTCTTCGTACACCCAGTCGGGGGCGCCGTTCAAGATGGCGTTGTCGGCACCGTCTGTGGTAACCTGCTTCGCGGCCGCCGTAGCCAGGTTTTGCACGTAGATGTTGCGCTCAAAAACAAAGGCGAGCTGGGTTCCGTCGGGCGACAGCACGGGGTTTTGAATGGGCTTGCCGAACACCGGTGTCAGTTTTTTGCCTTGGCGATCCCATACGTACACGTTGGCCGTGTAGGAGTGGCGGTAAATGGGCTCGATGTCGGTCTCGAAAATGACGTAGCGTTCACCGGGGGCGAATTCGTAGCTGCTGAAGTTCAGCGGGGCTCCGTTCACCTTCAGGTCTTCCTTAGAAACCAGTACGTCCACTGCGGTACCGGTTGCAAAGCTGAATCGCTCAATGCCTTGAGCGGTTTGGCGGCTAAAGTGCGCGCCGTCTTCGAGGGAGCGGAAGCCTTGGATTCCGCGTGCATTAAAGACACGGGACTCGTACAAATCAGAAAGTTCAACGGGGCGTTGGGCCCAGGAGGCCAGAGAACCGGCGGCGAGCGCGGCGGCCAAGCAAATACTGCGGTACATTTGGATCTAAACGATTACGGTGAAGATGGCCCAAGTTACGCGAAAATCAGTTGAAGCCTTGCGCGCCCTGCTGGGCGAAGAACACGTTTCGGTGGAGGCCGACCGCCTCGAAGCGTTTTCGCACGACGAAACCGAGGATTTGCGGGTACTGCCGGGTGTGGTACTGCGCCCCGGTACGCCCGAAGAAGTGGCCGCGGTACTTCGCTGGGCCAACGAGCACGAGGTTCCGGTAACACCTGCCGCGGCCCGTACGGGCTTGAGCGGCGGAGCGATTCCCGCCGAAGGCGGAATTTCGCTGAGCATGGAGCGCTTTAACCGAATTCTTGGCATTGATTCCGCCAATTTTCAGGCGGTCGTGGAGCCGGGCGTGGTCAACCAAGTATTTCACGAGGCCTGCCGGGCGCAGGGGCTGTTTTATCCGCCCGACCCCTCGTCGTGGGGCAGCAGCACCATGGGCGGCAACGTGGCCTACAACGCGGGAGGGCCCAAAGCCGTCAAGTACGGCGTTACCTCAGCTTACATCCTCAACCTTGAAGTGGTGCTGCCCACCGGTGAGGTGATCTGGACCGGAGCCAACACCCTCAAAAACAGCACCGGATACAACTTGACCCAGCTCATGGTCGGCTCGGAGGGCACCCTGGGCGTGATCACCAAAATTGTGGTTCGCCTGATTCCGTACCCCCGCCACCACTTCACCATGCTCGCACCGTTTGCCTCAGCTGAGGTTGCTTGCGCGGCGGTGGCGCGCATTTTTCAGGCCGGAATCACCCCCAGCGGCCTCGAATTCATGGAGCGCGACGCCATCGACTGGACTCTGCGGTTTGTAGATGGCGTGTCGATTCCGACCGGACCGGGCATCGAAGCACACCTGCTCATGGAAGTCGACGGAACCGACGAAGAAGCCGTGCTCCGTGAGGCCGAGCAGCTGGCCGCCGTGGCCGAAGAGGCGGGCGCCCTCGAGGTGCTCTTTGCCCAGACCCAAGCAGAACGCGACGCCCTGTGGAAGCTCCGCCGCCGCGTGGGCGAGGCCGTCAAAAAGCACAGCATCTACAAAGAAGAAGACACGGTGGTTCCGCGGGCCAAGCTGCCCGACCTGCTGCGCGCCGTCAAGCGCATCGGCAGCGAGTACGGGTTTGAATCCGTGTGCTACGGCCACGCGGGCGACGGAAACCTGCACGTCAACATCGTCAAAGGCGGCATGAGCGACGCAGACTGGCACGGCGACCGCCTGCAGCAGGGCATTCGTCAGCTCTTCACCGAGGTGCGCGCCATGGGCGGAACCATTTCGGGCGAGCACGGCATCGGCCTGGTGCAAAAGGGCTTCATGGACCTGGCCTTCGCGCCTGCGGCGCTCGACCTTCAGCGCGGAATTAAATCCTTGCTCGACCCCAAGAATATTTTGAATCCGGGGAAGATTTTTGCTTGATTAAAGTCCAAGGAACGTTGGTTCCGCCATTCCCGGACGCGCCTCGTTAAGCGCGTAGCGCATCCAGTGCACGTCGCACCATTGGCCAAACTTTTGTCCGGCTGCCAAGTAGGTGGCAAAAGACGTGTATCCGCAGGCTGCGTGAAGGGCGACGCTCGCGTCGTTGGGAAGCGTGATGACCCCATAAGCCCAGACAAATCCGCGTTCAGCGAGGGAAGGGAGGAGGGCAGAATAAAGTGCGCGTCCGACGCCTTGGCGGTGGGCGCGGGGGGCAACATATACGCTCGTTTCGACGGCCCACTGGTAGGCGATGCGTTCGCGGTGGGTGGTTCCGTACGCATAACCCAGGACCGAACCGTCAGCGTCTACGGCTACCCAAAACGGAAAACGCCCGGCGATGCGCGCCAGGCGTTCGGTAAAGTCGTTAAGCGACGGAACTTCGGTCTCGAACGTCGCCGAAGACTCCGCCACCATGGGCCCATAAATCGCCAAGATGGATTCGGCGTCCGCGGATCGGTAGGGGCGAAGCAGCATTACTCGTCGCGGCGGCCCATGTACAGCATAATGTAGTACAGGAGCTGGGTGACGGCGGCTGCGGCAGCCACCAGGTAGGTGCGGGCGGCCCACTTCAGGGCGTCTTCGGCTTGGTGGTGGTTGCTGGCGTCGGTGATTCCGGCCCCCTGAAGCCATACCAAGGCACGGCGCGAGGCGTCGTACTCCACGGGTAACGTGACCACCGCAAACGCGGCAAGCACCGCTTGAGCCGCAATCAGCACCACGAGGGCTTGGTCAAAACCAAGTCCGAGCATGCTCATTCCAAAAATGGAGAACAAGAAGATGACGTTCATGATTTGGCCGCTGATGTTGACCACGGGAACCATTTTGCTGCGCATCGTCAGCCAGGTGTAGGCGGTGGCGTGCTGCACGGCGTGTCCGCATTCGTGGGCGGCGACAGCGGCGGCCGAAACGTTGCGGCCCTCGTACACCTCAGGTGACAAATTGACCGTTTTGTCGGCCGGATTGTAGTGGTCGGTCAATCTGCCCGGAACACTGACAATTTGTACGCTGTGCAGGCCATAAAAGTCGAGCATTCGTCGGGCCACTTCGGCGCCGGTGAGCCCGCTCGAGAGGTAGCTTTCGGAATACTTCTTGAAGCGGTTTTTAAGGCGGGCCTGCACGGCAAAGCCCAAAATCATGAAAACGATGAGAATAATAATCATAGCGGTTTGGTCGATAAGTGGGTGGAAAAGTACAAATCTTATGCCTGCCGCCGCAAGCCGCCCCCAACCTAATTTGCGCTCATGTCTGCACCCCTCATTCTCGTCACCAACGACGACGGCATTACGGCGCCGGGAATCCGCACGTTGATCCACGCTATGAACCAGTTAGGGGAGGTGGTGGTGGTCGCTCCGGACCGCCCGCAAAGTGGAATGGGCCACGCGATTACCCTCCACGATTCGCTGCGGCTGAAGCCGATGAGCATCGATGCGGGTCCGCAAACCGAGTACGCGTGCAGCGGAACCCCCGTGGACTGCGTCAAGTTGGCCGTGCACGAGGTGCTCAAGGACCGCAAGCCCGACCTTATTGTCAGCGGCGTGAACCACGGCAGCAACGCCAGCGTGAACGTGATTTACAGCGGAACCATGTCCGCCGCCGTCGAAGGCGCCATGCAGGGCGTGCCCAGCATTGGATTCAGCCTGCTGGACTATAAATGGGAAGCGGACTTTCGCCCGGTCGAGCCCTACCTCAAGCAGATTGCCCAGGATGCGCTGACCCACGGGCTCCCTGAGGGCGTTTGCCTCAATGTGAACTTCCCCAATGCGGACAAAGCTCCGTATGCCGGGGTGCGGGTGGCGCGCCAGGCGCTTGGGTTTTGGAAGGAGGCCTTCGAAGAGCGGATCGATCCCTACGGCAAGCCCTACTACTGGATGCGCGGCGACTACCACAACCCCGACGAAGCTGAGGACACCGACATCTGGGCGCTGGACCGCGGGTTTATCAGCGTGGTTCCGACGCAGTTTGACCTAACGGCCCACCACGCCCTGTCGAACCTCCACCGCCGCCTCGATCAGCGATGAGTCCTGGGCCTCGTCGTGATCGCCTTGAAGCCTACATGGGCATGGCGGTGGCCGCCGGTACGCCGTGGTTCGCCTGGTCCTACCTGCTCGCGACCTACCCTGGGCTTCCTTCGGTGACCGAGCTCGACAGCGACCTTTGGGCCTACCTGCTCAATCGGGTGCTCGGCATTTCGGTCGTGCTGGAGGGCATTTATTTAGTCCTAGCCCTGGCCCTAAAGCGCTACCGAATGGCGTTCAACATCGTAGTAATTAGCCTCGTGTACTTGGCTGCTGCGATTTATTGGAGGTGGGAATGGCTGTAAAACGCATTTTTATTCTCGCTGGCGAACCTTCGGGCGACGTGCTGGGGGCAGAGCTGGTCCGCGCCCTAAAGGCCCAGCAGCCTGACCTTACTCTGGATGCCTGGGGCGGACCGGAGCTTTCAAAGGCCCTCGGCAAACCCGTGCGCCGCGGGCTCGAGCACCTGGCCTACATGGGGCTCAAAGACGTTGTGGTCCACGCGGGCGCCGTGCTGCGCAACCTCAGGGCGGCCAAAGAAGTGCTGGCGGAACCGTGGGATCTGGTGGTGCTCATTGATTATCCGGGATTTAACCTGCGCATGGCTCAGTGGATGCACACCCAACCCTGGCGCTCGAGCCGCCGAGTGGTTCAGTTGGTGGCGCCCAGCGTGTGGGCCTGGAAGGAGAACCGCGTGCGCATCCTGAAGACGGCGTACGACGCGGTGCTTCCGCTGCTGCCCTTTGAACCTCAATTTTTGGCGGACCGCGGCGTGAACGCGCCCTACTTCGGCCACCCTGCGCTCGACCGGTTCGGCCAATCGGTGCGGAGCCCTCGCGAAGGCGTGCTGGTGCTTGCGCCCGGCTCGCGCACCTCAGAGCTGCGCCGTTTGGCGCCCATTTTTGCTGAAACGGCCGCCCTTTTGGGTATGGAGCCGCTCTGGATTCGTCCGAGTTCGTGGACCGAAGGCGCCTACCGCGCGCAGCTTCGCCAGATTCTTAATGCGGAACCCCGCGGGTCCATCGCCGAAGGAATGGCGCACGCCTACGGAGCCCGGGTCGCCCTCGTCGCCAGCGGAACAGCCACTCTCGAACTCGGAATTTTAGGGGTGCCCATGGTCGTGGCCTACCGACTGGATGCGTTGAGCTTTGCCCTCGCAAAGCGCTGGGTGCGCGTGCCCCACGTTTCGCTGGTCAACCTGGTGCTGGGGCGCGAGGCGGTAGCCGAGCGGCTTCAGTCGGCCTGTACCGCCGCGCAGCTCGCCGACGACCTCAACCGCGTACGCCGCGAGGGCCCCGACCGCCAGGCGCAGCTCGAGGCTCTTGCAGAATTCCGCGCCCAGCTCGGTGAATCGGGTGCGATGCAGCGCGCCGCAACCTACCTGCTCCAGCTATGAGGGGTTTGGTGTTCCTTTTCGTCGCTCTGGCCTGGTTCACGGCCCAGTCCGCCGTTCAGCCTCGGGCGGGTGGAATGCCCGACGTTCGGGTGCGCCTTTATTCGGTGCGCGACGTGTACGAATTCAAGCTCGGCGGTGTCGCCCTGACCAGCATCTGGTTTCGCCGTGGAGAGGCCCCAGACACGGTCGAATCGAGCAACCTCCACGTGCGGCGCAGCGCGGGAGCCCTTCAAGGCAATGCCGACGGAACCTGGCAAAGCGCCGACAGCATTTGGGTTTCGGCGGAACGACCGATTTCGACCGAAGGCCCGTTGGGCATCCGCCGCGCCTACCCGGGGACGCTGGTTTTTGTTCCGCTCGGAACGACCGAACTGCTCGTGATCAATCAGGTTCCGCTCGAAGATTACGTGGCCGGGGTCATCAATGCGGAACTGGGTAAGTACCTGGGGCGCGAACTGTGGAGGGCCCAGGCGACCGTTGCGCGCACCTGGTGGGCGGCCAACCAGCGCAAGTTTGCCCTCGAGGGCTACCAGGTTTCGGACGACGTGCGGTCGCAGGTGTACCACGGATGGCCTATGGATTCCGCCCGGCGTTTTGACTTGATTGAGGCAGCCTACAGTACCGAAGGGCTGGTGCTGCTCCGCGCAGACACCAATGCCTACGTGGAGACGCTTTTTCACGCCAATTCGGGAGGGGAACTGATGCCGGCGGCCTGGTACTTTAAGGCCAGTCCGCATTTGGTGAACAAGCCCGACAGCTTTAGCCTTGACTGCCCGCAAACCACGTGGACCAAGCGGATTTCGGCCAGCGAATGGGTCAGCTACTTCGCCCGCACTTGGGGCGTTTCGGCCTCAGACGCTGAACTGCGCGAAGCCGTGCTCCGCATTGAACAGCCCCACCGCCGCGAATTTTTGGAATGGAACGGCAAAAAGCTTCGGTTCCGAAGCGTTCGTGAGAAGTTCGGGCTGCGTTCGTCGTGGTTTTCGACGGAGCCCGATGGCGCAGAAGTCGTGGTCCACGGCCGAGGTTACGGGCACGGAATCGGACTTTCGCAAGAGGGAGCCTGGCGCATGTCCCAGCTGGGCTATGGTTTTAAGGCGATTTTGGAGCACTACTACCCGGGCGCACGGCTCGAGTCCCTTTAGGTTTAGCCGGTTTTAAATGCTTGCGGGGGCTCGCGTGCGGACCTTGCGCGGGTGGCTGTTTTTGCGTTTTTGGGAATGTGGCTGGGTGCCTTGGACGTACCGGGCAGCTACCGAGCGGTTTGGGCCGCGGTCGGCCTGCTGCTTCTGGGCCTTTCGGCCTGTATTTCAGAATGGGCGTTTCGGCGCGGACTTCCCCGTGCGTCGGCGCGCGCACAGGTCCTTCGCTTCGGTTGGGTGCTCGTCGTGGCCAGCGCGCGCACCGCCCCGCAGGTTGCCTTGCTCGACGTGCCGCGGCGCGCCGAGGGCTGGTTTTGGGCCGATGGACCGCAGCTGCTCTGCGATTCGTCGGGGCTTCGGCTGCGATGCTACGATTCGGTTTCGCTTGGTTATGCCTACCACCTTCGGCTCGAACTTTTTCCGCTGGACACGGCGCTGGCCCCGTGGGCGTTTGATGCCGCGCGCGCGGCAGCGCCGCGCGGCATCCTCGCCCGGGCGCGCGTTGCCGCGCGCCTTGGCCGCGTGCCCCGACCGGAACCTTGGTGGCTCCGCGCCGCCGGCTGGGGCCGGGCGCGGATTCGCAGCCTCGACTGGGGGCCCGCGGCCCGGGGCCTTGCCTTGGCCATGTGGATCGGGGACCTCGACGACCTCCCAGAGTCCAGCATGCACGCCTACCAGGCCCTCGGACTCATCCACGTCCTTTCGGTATCGGGATTTCACTTGGGCCTCCTCTGGGTGGGTGTGGCGGCCGTTGCGCGCTACCTGCCGCGCCGGCTCAGAGGGTGGGCAATGGCGGCTGGAATTGCCGCGGTCTGGGCCTTCGTGGCCGTCGTAGGCTTTGCGCCCAGTGCGGTGCGTTCCGCGGCAATGATCACCGCCACCGGATGGGCCCTGATCGCCTTTGGGCGCGGAATGCGGGCCCTCGACGCCTTCGCCTGGGCCCAGATTGTGCTGCTCGCCTGGGCTCCGGAGTACGCCCAGATGCTGAGCTTTCAGCTATCGTCGGCCGCGGTACTCGGCCTCATCGTGGCCAGTCCGCCGCGCCAACGTGGAACGCCCACGCCGCGGAGGGCCGCGCTAATTGGGGGGCTCCGCACGTCGTTGGCGGCGCAGTGGGCCACTACCGCGCTGTCGCTGAACGCGTTCCATACCGTTCCGCTGGCGTTCTTGCTGAGCAACGCGCTGCTGGTCCCGCCGCTCATGCTCGTCTACCCTTACAGCTTGGCTGCGCTGGCCGGAATTCCCGTTCCCGACCCCGAGCCCGCGCTGGCTGCCCTAGAGGCCTTGGCGGCCGATCCCCGCTGGGTGTGGTCCGATCGGTTTCTGCCTGCTGCGTCGTGGGTGCTGCTGTCGCTGCTCTCGGCCTTTGGCCTTTGGGGGTTGCGCACGCAGAACACCCTGAGGGTCGCCTGGTGCTTGGCGCTGACGGTGCTCATTTTGGCGCGGAGCGGACCCGATTCGCTGCGCGAGCAGCGCTGGGTCGCGGTCGGCCGCGGGCTGGCCTGCGTCCAGGTCCGCGCCGACACCGCAGAAATTTTTGGAAGCCGTTATTTAATTGAAAATGAATTTATATGGAATGTTAAATTAACCAATTACTTTAAGTCTAGAGGCGTCCGCTACTACCGCTATCGGGTGCGGCCTTGGGTGCAGCTGGACCAGCAAAAACGGGCGGTGGAACTACGCGAACAGCTGGTTCGCTAGCTGGATGACCTGACGGGCTTCGCGCGGGTCGTGCACCCGAAGAATTTGGGCTCCGCGCTCGAGGGCCCAGGCGTGCAGGGCCGAGGTGGCGGGCAGCGCGTCGTCCGCCGTGATGCCCAGGCTGCGCGTGATCAGCGACTTGCGCGATACGCCAACGAGTAGGGGGTGGGGGAACTCCCGGAACAGGGCGAGGTCGCGCAGCAGGCGCAGGTTGCCCGCGGGGGTTTTGCCAAAGCCGATTCCGGGGTCGAGGATGACGTCGTTGAGCCCGGCTTCGCGGGCGGCGATAAGGCGCGCACTCAGTTCGCGCACGGTGACCAACGAGGCGTTTTGGGGCCCCAGAAGCTCGCCGCTCGAGGCAGGGTAGTGGGTCAGGATGTAGGGCGCCCGAGCTTCAGCCGCTACAGACCAGATGGCGGGGTCGAGGATTCCGCCCGAAATGTCGTTGACAAGGTCGGCGCCCTGGTCGAGGGCCCGGCGCGCCACCTCGCTGCGAAACGTGTCGACCGACAGGGGCAGGTTAGGGCCAAACCGGGCGCGCAGGCGCTCAAACGCGCCGTCCATGCGGTTCCATTCGTCGTCGAGCGACGGCCATTCCGCCCCGGGGCGGGTTGAACAGCCGCCCAGGTCGAGCCAGTCGGCGCCTTCGGCGAGGAGCTGTTCGGCCTGAGCCTCAAGCCGGTCCAAGCCCTGAGCACGGCTCGGAGCGTAGTAGGAATCGGGCGTCGCGTTGAGGATGCCCATGACCTGCGGGCGGTCCGCGCTAAAAAGCCTGCCGCGAAGGTTCAGCGTAAAAGGGCAAACGGCCGTACTTTTCACCCTGTAAAAGTATGGCCCACACTGCATCCCAATACGCTGCCGAAATCGCGCGCTGCCGCGAGCTCTACGGCAAGAAGCTCCACGACTACGGCGCCGCGTGGCGCATCCTCCGACTGCCGTCGCTGACCGACCAGCTGTTCATTAAGGCCAACCGCCTCCGCACGATTCAAGATGCCGGCGTGCAAAAAGTGGCCGACAGCCAAGAGGGCGAGTTTGTCGGAATCGTGAACTACGCGATCATGGCCCTGATTCAGCTCGAGCGCGGAATCGCCAGCGAGCCCGACCTCAGCCCCGACGACGCGCTGGCGGCCTTCGACGCCCAGGCTACCAAGATTTATGAGCTCATGGAGGCCAAGAACCACGACTACGGCGAGGCTTGGCGCGATATGCGCATCACGTCGCTCACCGACCTAATTCTTCAAAAAGTGCTTCGCGTTAAGCAGATTGAAGACCACTCGGGGGCAACCCTCGTGTCGGAGGGCGTCGATGCCAACTACATGGACATGGTCAACTACGCGGTGTTTGCCCTGATTTTGATGCACGAGGCCTGAACCATTCGGGGACTCTATCGGTTACTTCGGTAAACCCAATCGACCTATGGAACTCATTGCCCTGAGCATCGCCTTTTTGACCACGATGGCCACGACCTACATGCTGATTTCGGCCAAAATGCAGCTGCTCAAAAAGGAACTCGAGCGTCGCAGCGAATAGTTCGGCTTTGTACCTTGGGCGCATGAACGTGCGTAACCTTGCCCAATCGCTAATTCGCCTCCTCCTCGGCGGACTCTTTATTTTTTCAGGGGTCATTAAGATGAACGACCCCATCGGCTTCAGCTACAAACTCGACGAGTACTTTGGGGCTGACGTCTTCAACTTGCCGTTTTTGCAGCCGCTCGCGCTGCCGTTGGCCGTCTTTCTCGTGACGTTTGAGGTGGTGCTCGGCCTGCTAATGCTGCTGGGGTACCTGCGCGCCTTCACGTTTTGGAGCATGGCCGGCCTCATGGCCTTTTTTACGTTTCTAACGTTTTACAGCGCCTACTTCAACAAGGTTACGGACTGCGGATGCTTCGGCGACGCGATTCCGCTCACGCCCTGGGAGAGCTTTACCAAAGACGTAGTGCTCAGCGTGCTGATCGCCCTCTACTTTGCCCTCGGACTGCGCAACGTCAAGCCCATCATGAGCCGCTTTTGGGCCCGCGGGGTTATGGGCCTTGCCGTCTTTGCCATGGCGTTTTTCACCAACTGGGTGTACAACCACTTGCCCGTTTGGGACTTCCGCGCCTACCAACCCGGAACCGACATCGCCAAGGCCATGGCGCCAGCTGAGGAGCTCGGCCTTACTCCGCCCCAGTACGACGTGGTGTACACGCTGCGCAAGGGCGACGAGGTCATGGAGGTAAGCGGAACCGACTACGTCGAACAAAAGTGGTGGGAAAAGCCCGAATGGGTCATGGACGCCGAGGCCACGCGCACCGTCAAGGTCGCCGAGGGCTACGAGCCGCCCGTGCACGACTTTCGCATCGCCCCAGGGGGAGTGGACCAAACCGACATCTGGTTGGCCTATCCCGAGAGCTACTGGCTCGTTGCCTATGATTTTGAGCGTGCCGACATGGCCCAGCTCGAGCGCTTGTGCCGTGAGGTTCAGAAGCTTCACGACGCCGGCATTCCCGTGGTCGGACTCACCTCGAGCGGACCCGAGGCCGTAGCCGCCCTGGTGGCCCGGACCGGTACCACGTTTCCCTGGTCCAACGGCGACGGAACGGCCCTTAAAACCATCGTGCGCTCCAACCCCGGAGTAACGCACCTGCGCCAAGGCGTCGTGCAGGCCCACTACCACTTCAACGACTTCCCCGCGGCCGAATGAGGCGGCTCGGCCGGTCCCTGCTCGTCGTTTGGGGCGTGGCGACCCTTGTTTTTTTCTTGTTTCACGCGGTCGGCGGCGACCCGGCCCGCATGATGCTGGGCCAGGTCGAAGACCCGGAGGCCCTTGCGGCGGTGCGCGCTGCCTACGGGCTGGATCAGCCCCTCGGCGAGCAGTACCTGCGCTACCTGAGCGGACTTTCGCCGATTCGCCCAGTCGACGGCGCCTGGGGCCTTCACTGGCCCGACCTGCAGACTTCCTACCAGCAACGGGGCGTTCCCGTCGCGGAGCTCATAGGCCAAACCCTTCCAAACACCGCCTTGCTGGCCGTCGTTTCGCTCGGGGCGGCGGTGCTTGTTGGCGTTCCGCTCGGACTTTTTTCGGCGCTGCGCGCGGGCTCGCGGGCGGACCGTGCCATTACCGTGCTCAGCACCGTGGGCATGGCAACACCTTCGTTCTTTTCGGCCATCCTCATCGCCTGGATTTTTGCCTACCTGCTTCACGACTGGACCGGCCTCCCGCTGACCGGAAGCCTTCGCGAGCTCGACGACTACGGCCGCGCGGTGCGCTGGGAATGGTCCCACCTCGTACTGCCCGCGCTGACCCTGGCGGTGCGCCCCGTGGGCGTAATCGCCCAAATGATGCGCTCCTCGGCCCTTGAAATCCTGAGCTTGGACTACGTGCGGACCGCCTACGCCAAAGGCCTAAGCACCGCCCAAGTGCTGCGGCGCCACGTCCTGCGCAATGCCCTCAACCCCCTGATTACCACCATTTCGGGCTGGTTCGCCAGCTTGCTCGCTGGCGCTGTATTCGTCGAAACCGTCTTCGGATGGCGCGGAGCCGGCAAGCTCATGGTCGACGCGCTTGAGGGCCGCGATTTTCCGGTCGTCATGGGGGCCATCCTCAGCCTATCGGTGGTGTTTGTCGCCCTCCAGACCCTGGTGGATTGGCTGTACGGCGTGGTGGATCCGCGCGTCAAGGCCGCCTAGTCGGTACTACCCGTATTTAGTCGTTTATTTTGCGGAACCAGGTGCGGACTCCGCCCAAATTCCGCGCCCCCACTCGAGCTTGGCCAATGCCGTACCTTTGCCTCACTAAAGAGCAAACTATGAAAATCCTCGCCGGCAACTGGAAAATGAACACCACCTTCGAAGAAGGCTACACCCTGATCGAAGCCCTAAAAACCGAATTGAGCCCCGAGCGCCTCGGGGACGTTGTCGTCGTCGTTGCTCCGCCAGCGATTCAGCTCACCCAAGCCATTGACCTGCTTATCGACTACCCCGAAATGGCCGTTGCCGCCCAAAACGGCCACGCCCAGGACTCCGGAGCCTATACGGGTGAAGTCAGCATGGCCCAACTGGCCGACGCCGGCGCCGACGCCGTCATCTTAGGCCACAGCGAGCGCCGCCAGTACTTCGGAGAAACCGACCGCGACGTCAATGCCAAAACCCGCGCCGCCCTGGCCCACGAACTGCGCCCCATCGTGTGCGTCGGCGAAGACCTCAGCGTGCGCAAAGCTGGCAACCACTTGGCCGTCGTCGAAGCCCAACTCCGCGCCGCCCTCGAAGGCATCGACGGTGAGCTCGCCGAAAACGTCGTAATCGCCTACGAACCCGTTTGGGCCATCGGAACCGGCGAAACCGCCACCGCCGCCCAAGCCCAAGAAATGCACGCCCACCTGCGCGGCGTGCTGCGCCAGACCTACGGTGAACTGGCTGACCACCTTCCCATTCTCTACGGCGGATCCTGCAAACCCAGCAACGCCGCCGAGCTCTTTGCCCAGCCCGACGTCAACGGAGGCCTAATCGGCGGAGCCTCCCTCTCGGCGACCGACTTCATCGCCTTAGCCGACCTGCTGCAGAACGCCTAATGGACTACGTCGAACTCCGCATAACGGCGAGCGACCCGGCGGCCCTCGAACTGCTTTATGTCGACCTCGAGTCCATGCCGGTAGAGGCCGTGGAACAAGACGGCAACGACCTGTTGGCCTACCTTCCGGCGGACCAGTGGAACGGACATGCCGACTTTGCGATGGCCCAAACCCGCGCCCAAATCACCTGGACCGCGCGGACCATCGCCCACCAAAATTGGAACGCCGTTTGGGAATCTTCGTTTGATCCGCTATCGATTGGAAACGAGCTGCTTATCTACGCGCCCTTTCACCACGACGCGAAACCCGAAGCCTACCGCTACGCCGTGCAAATGGTGCCGAAAATGGCCTTTGGAACCGGACACCACCCCACAACCTACCTGATGCTCGAGCGGGTACTCGAAGCCCAACTCGACGGAGCCCGCGTGCTCGACATGGGCTGCGGCACTGCGGTGCTGGGCATCGTTGCCCTGATGCACGGCGCCTCCGAGGGTGTTGGCGTTGAAATCGAAGCCTACGCTGCCGACAACGCCCGCGAACTCGTGGAACTTCACGGCCTTCAGGATCGCTTTGCGGTCCGCACCGGAGACGTCGCACAACTTGGCGAGGGCGAAACCTTTGACGTAATCTACGCCAACATCCACCGCAACGTGCTGCTGGCTGACATGGCCCGATACGCTCAGGCGCTGAACCCGGGCGGACGTCTGCACCTCAGCGGCTTTTATCGGGCTGACGCTCCGGCCATCAAGACGGCAGCGGAGCAGGCTGGATTGCGCGTAGCGGCTCAGCACGAGCGCGAAGCCTGGGTGGCCCTTACTGTGGAAAAAACGGTGGATTAACTCCGGCCGCGACGGGAATCGGCGCAGCATTTGCGCAGTAGCTTGCATGCTGCCCGTGAAACGCCTCACCACCTTAATTGCCCTGCTGCTGTGCACGGTGCTGCCCGCGCAGACCGTGCGATCCCTGGGCGCCACCGACGGCGATTTTTGGAAGGACTTCAGCAAACTTTACACGGAATTTCTCGGGAAAAACAAGGCCGACGCCGACCTGCTGCTGCTCAAGCCCGTCTACGACGACCCCTCTTGGGAACAGCGTTCCGCCTTTCAGGCCCTCGCGCGCGAAATGCTGCGCAAGCGCATCGTCGAACCAGAAACCTGGGCCGAGTCGGTACAGCTCGCCCTCGCATGGTACGGAGCCGCCAGCGACCCGGCCCAAGCGCGATGGTGGGCCGAAACCGCAGAACTCACCAAGAAAAGCAGCCGGCTCGCCTTAGTTGAGTACCTCCACACGGCGGCCGGTGCGGCCACCGGGTTCGGTTCGGCAAACGGCCGGTTTCGCCTCTTTGAGTCGGGCCCCCTGCGCTGGGAACTCGAGTTTGGCGACGCGGTTCTCGACGAAGAAGGTCCGCTCACCCGCTACCGAATCGAAGGCGCCGTGCTAAAGGGCCGATTCAAAAACGACTCCACCCAGATCGACAGCGTGAGCGGCTGGTACGACCCGCGAACGGCAACCCTGACGGCCGAATCAGGTCGGGTAGATTGGTACCGCGCCGGCTACGGATACGGCGAAGTCTACAACCAGCTGGGCAACTTCACCTTGGACCTTCACCAAACGGGCCTGGTGGTTGATTCGGCCGTGCTGCACAGCCTCTACTACGTCAACGTGCCCCTTCTCGGCCGGTTTGAGGAACGACTCGGCACCCGCACTCAGGCGGAAAACGCTGTTTATCCGCGCTTCGAAGCCTATGCCTCGAACCTCGAAATCCCGAACTTTTTTGAGGACGTGAACTACCGCGGCGGATTTTCGCTCGTGGGCGGCAACTTTTTTGCCTCGGGCGGGGCGGGGACCAAAGCCAGCTTTAGTTTCGTCCGCGACTCGGCCGAGGCGGCCGTCCTGCGGGCCGACCGCTTCGTCATTCGGCCCAACGGGCTTTCGGCTAAAATCAGCAGCTTCGCGCTGCGTTTGGGTACCCAAGACTCGCTGCACCATGCTAAGGTCGAAGTCAAGTACGCCCCCGACACCCGCGAACTCCAGGTGTTTCGGCCCGACGAAGGGCTGGCGCTCAAGCCCTTTACCGACAGCTACCACAACGTTACGGTCGACCTCGACCAGCTGCGCTGGACCACCAGCGAGCCCAGGGTGCTTGTGGGCGGACTTAACATGGGCAGCGGCGCCCCAATGACCCTCGAGAGCGACCAGTACTACCGCAACAACCGATATTCCGCCCTTCAAGGATTTGAAAACGAAAACCCGCTGGTGCTGCTTGACCAAGTAGGCCAGTCCGCGCCGGGCACCCGCATGCCCATCAAAGAGGTGGCCATCGGTATGGGTATGCCGGTCGACCCCTGCGAGCGCCTCATGATGGAATACCACCTGCAGGGTTTTGTGCGCTACCACACCGAAGACCGGAGCCTCGAAGTGCTGCCCAAAACTGGTGAATACGTGCTAAACCACCGCAAAAAGCGCGACTACGACGTGATTCGGTTTGAATCGGTCGTGCCCGAGGGCATGAATGCTGAGCTCAACCTGCTCAACTTTGACCTTGAGGTGGTTGGGGTCGACCGCATCTGGCTGAGTGATTCGCAAAAGGTCAGCCTTCACCCGACTTCGGGGCGGATTTTAATCCACGAGGGCCTCGATTTTGACTTCGATGGACTCATTCGCGCCGGCCGTTTCGAGTTTTTTGGCCGCGAGCACCAATTTGACTACCAGGAGTTTAGCTTCCGGATGCCGGCGGTCGATTCCATGCGGTTTTACGTTCCGGCCTTCGAGCTCAACGAGCAGGGCCAGCGACCCTTGGTCCGCGTGCGCAACACCCTGCAGGACATTTCGGGCGATTTGTACATCGACCGTCCCGACAACAAATCGAGTACGCTGTACAGTCCCGAGTACCCCATCTTCAAGTCAGGAAAGGGCGCCAAAATATTCTACGACACGGTGGAGCGCGGAGTGTACCCCCGTTCGCGCTTTTATGTCGACCTCGACGCCTTCACCATCGACTCGCTCGACAACGCCCGCACCGAAAGCCTGGGCTTTGAGTCCACGTTTCACAGCGCGGGAATTTTTGCCGTTCGCCGCCAAAACATCAAGGTGCAGCGCGACTACTCGCTCGGATTCACCGAACAGACGGGCGACGCGGGATGGCTGGCCTACCCCGGAGCAGGTACCGACGCAGGCAAGGTGCGCGGAACGGTTCAGCTTTCGCTCGAGGGATTTCGCTTCGAGGGCGACCTGGACTACCGCCGCGCCCACGGCACTTCCAAGGAATTCAAGCTTTACCCTGATTCGACCAAAGGGAGCGGCACCTTTCACCTCGACGCGCTCGCTGGGGCTCCGCGCGGGGCGGGGCATCCCTCAGTCGACGGGTCCGACGCCCGAAGCACGTGGCTTCCCTACGCCAAAACCTGGTACGCTTCTTCGCAAAGTGCCGACTTTGCGACCTACGCCCAGCGGCCGGCCAGCGCGCGGGGACGCCTGACCTACCAGCCCGACCGGCTGAACCTCGACGGAACCGTCGCCTTCAACCTCGCAGAGCTTAGCGGTGCCAACCTTAGCCTTCATGCCCAGTGGATGCAGAGCGGCAACGCCAACTTCCGCGTAAAGGGCGAGCCCGACGCCGAGTGGGGCTTTAGCATTCAAAACGCCACGGCCGACGTGGACTTTGCGGCCGAAAAGGGCAAGTTTGCGCTGCTTCAGGGGGACCGCACCCTCGATTTTCCGCGCAACCAGTACACGGCCGAAATGGATAAGGCCGACTGGGACATTCTCGAGAAAAGCATCAGCCTCATCAAGGGAAACGGGGTGGATTCCCGCATGACCAGCACGCATCCGGGCCAAGACGGGCTGAACTTTTTGGCTGGACGCGCTAAGTTTTGGCTCGTTCCAAGCCGGCTCGACGCGTTTGGCGTGCCCCACATCGACATCGCCGACAGCCGGGTTGTTCCCGATTCGGGTCGGGTGACCATCAAGGAGCGGGCCGACATGCAGCCGCTTCACAACGCCCGCATTTTGGCCAGCAGGGTGGGGGCGTACCACAACCTGGACTCGGCCGAACTCAAAATTCAGGGTCGACTGGACCTCTACGGCACCGCGGTCTACCGCTACAAGGACCAGGACGGCAAGGTTTGGCGCATTCCCATGGGCCGCGTCGACGTCGACAGCATCGACCAGATGTACGCCCAGGGTGAACTCGGAATCTCCGATGACTTCTACCTGAGTCCGTACTTCAGGTACTACGGCATTGTGCGCATGGAGGCGCAAAATCCGCAGCTCGACATGGACGGACGCATACGCATCACCGCCGAATGCCCCGCCCTCGAAACCGACTGGATCATCACCCGCACGCGCATTGACCCGATGGACATCCTCATCACGCTGCCCGATCCCGACACGGCGCGCCCCTCGCACAAGGTCTACAACGGAATCTACCTGATGCAGGATTCGGTGACGCCCTACACGGCTTTTGTGCGGCGCAACAACCCCAACGTGGCCGTCGAGCTCTTTAGCACCAAGGGCGTGCTCTACTACGACGAGTCGAGCAAGTCCTACATTGTTAGCACGTTGCGCCGGGTCGCCGACCCCGAGGCGCCCGACAACTGGCTCGAGCTGAACACCCAATCGTGCACGGTCACGGGATACGGACAAACGACCTTGGGCGCCAAAATGGGGCGCGTCGAAATGGCGACCTACGGGCGCATTGAGCACCGCCTGCGCTCGGGCCGAATGAACGCTAAAGTTGCGATCACGCTCGAGTTTCTGTTCCCTGAAGAGCTTTCGAAGCCCATTAAAGCGGCCCTTTCGAGCTCCTCGGGCGGACCCTCTGACCCCGCCAACGAAGTGCTCGCCGAGGGCCTCCGGCGCAAGCTCGACGCCAAAGACCTCAAGCGCTACTACGAATCGGGCTTAAACGACCGCATGCCGAAGGAATTCCGCCAAACCCTCGTCGTTGATGAGGTCGAGCTCGAGTGGAAGGCCAACATTCGCGCCTTCCGGAGCAAAGACGGCATCGGTTTGGGTGCCATTGCAGGAGACCCCGTGCACCGCTTTGTCGACGGAACCCTCGAGCTGCGCAAACGCCGCGGAGGCGACGAGTTTACCCTGCACCTCGCCCCGTCGAGCGAGTACTTCTTGAGCTACAAAAAGGGGAACATGCGCTTTTATTCGAGCGACCGCGAGCTGATGGACGCCCTTGCCAAGGTTGACGCCAAAAAGCGCGCTCTTCCGTCTAAAGACGGTTTGCCGTTTTACCAGCTTACGCCCACTACGGGCGGAGCCCTCAAGCGCTTCCTCGACGGGCTCGAAGCCGACGAAGACGAGCGGGATTAAGCCCTGCGGACTTTGATGTACCTTTTAAGCATGGATAACACCAACATTTTTTGGATCGGAGCATTAATCGTTGCCTCGTCCTGCAGACTACCCGCCCTTGATGATGTTCCAATGACTTCGCCCGAAGATGAATTGGTCATGACCATGTATGATTGGACCGACGCCTATGTGAAGCGTGACACCGCCACCGTGGGCCAGTTCGTGGTGGATTCGATTCTGGTACACGCCGCCGACGGACGCCACGTGTGGGTCACGCGCCAGGGCCTCAACCAATTTTTGACCGAAACCCCCAAAGTCAGTTGGGAAATCGAGGGCATCGACTACGTCGGACACTCCGACGGCAAGGACGTCGTCGTGGTTCGGGGTCGCGAGCAGCGCCGCTACGCTGACGGTCGCCTGTTTGACGAGCACCTCGCCGAGTTTTTTGCCTGGAAGGGCGGACGCATCGTCGAAGTCACGCAGTACCGCCGCACGCCGTGAAGAATCTTTACAGTTTCTGGTTGCTAGTAACTAGTTGCGTGGGCTTTGCCCAAGCGATCCAAGTGGTTCCGCGGCCGCAATCGGTGGCGATCGAGGGCGAACCCATCGCGGTGGCCGGCAACCTCTACGTGGTGGCGACGCCGGCACTCAGCGGCGAGGCAGACCTAATCCGCACCTGGTGGAACGCTACGAAATCCAGCGCCAAGGCTGGGGCAGTGTCGGCGGAACTCCGCATCCAGCAAGGCGTACCGGCCGAAGCCTACGCGCTGCGCGTCAGCGAGGGCAAAATTGTGGTCGCCGGAGGTTCCGCCGCCGCCGTCTTTTATGGAATCCAAACCCTAATTCAGGCCGAGAACGGCAGCAAAACGCTGCCCGCCATGACCGTGCGCGACCAGCCCGCCTTTGCCTACCGCGGAATGCACCTCGACGTTTGCCGCCACTTTTTTGGCGTCGACTTCGTCAAGCGCTACCTCGACCTCATGGCCGAGCACAAAATGAACCGCTTTCACTGGCACCTCACGGAGGACCAAGGCTGGCGCATCGAAATCAAGCGCTACCCGCGGCTCACCGAGGTCGGCGCATGGCGCAACGCCTCTCAGATCGGACCCTACGGCGACCAGCGCTTTGACAGCACGCGCTACGGCGGATTTTATACCCAAGACGAGGTGCGCGAAATCGTGGCCTACGCGGCGGCCCGCCACATCACGGTGGTTCCTGAAATCGAGCTTCCGGGCCATGCCCGTGCGGCCCTCGCGGCCTACCCCGAGCTGAGCTGCACCGGCCTGGCGCAGCCGGTCGCCACCGGGTGGGGCGTGTTTGACGACGTCTACTGCGCCGGCAACGACTCGGTCTTTAGCTTTCTTGAAGGGGTGCTCGACGAGGTCTTGGCGCTCTTCCCGGGCGAGTACATTCACATCGGGGGCGACGAGTGCCCCAAATCGCGATGGCACGACTGTGCTAAGTGCCAGGCTCGCCTCGCCAAAGAGGGATTGGCCGACGAGCACGCCCTGCAGAGCTACTTCATTCGCCGCATCGAGGGCTACCTCAACGCGCGCGGACGCCAAATCATCGGCTGGGATGAAATCCTCGAGGGCGGACTTGCTCCCAACGCCACCGTGATGAGCTGGCGCGGAGAAGCAGGCGGGATCGCCGCCGCCAAAGCCGGCCACGACGCCATCATGACGCCCGGCAAGCCCTGCTACTGGGACCACTACCAAAGCAAGGATGCGGGCGAGCCGCATGCCATCGGCGGATTCAATCCGGTCGAGTCGGTGTTCCTGTACAACCCGGTCCCCGCGGAACTCAGCGCCGACGAAGCCAAGCACATTCTCGGCGCCCAGGCCAACCTGTGGACGGAGTACGTGCTAACCCCCGCACACGCCGAATACATGATTTTGCCCCGCCAGCTCGCCCTGTCTGAGGTACTGTGGACCGGCCCGCGCCGCAGCGAGGACCTCGCCGAGTTTCGCCTTCGCGCCACCCAACGTTCCCGGGCCTTGAAGGCGCGCGGATTCAATGTGGCTCCGCACTTTCTACTTCCCGAATCCAAACCCGTTCGCCGTGAACCGAAGTGATTTTCTCAAAACCCTCGGCCTTGGGGCCCTGGGTAGCCTGATCGGGCCGGGCGCCGAGGGCGCCGTAGGCGCCCGCAACCAGCAGCCAGTAGCTAGTAACGGCGCCGCAGGCGCCCGCAACCAGCAGCTAGAAGCTAGTAACGGCGCCGCAGGCGCCGGCGCCCTTGGCGCCATGTCCATCGGAACCTGGCCCTTCGCCGAACACACCACCCGCGCGGCCCTTGAGGCCATGCGCAAGGGATCCAGCGCTCTGGACGCGGTCGAGCTCGGCGTCAAAATCTGCGAGGCCGACCCCCGCGAGCGCAGCGTGGGCTTGGGCGGACGCCCCGACCGCGACGGCCGCGTGACCCTCGACGCGTGCATCATGGACCACCTCGGCAACATCGGGGCCGTCGCGGCCTGCGAACAGGTGGTGCACGTTTCGAGCCTCGCTCGGGCGGTGATGGAGCGCACGCCCCACGTGATGCTCGTGGGCGACGGCGCGACGCAGTTTGCGCGCGAACAGGGATTTCCGCTGCAAAACTTACTGGTGCCCGAGTCAGAGGCCGAATGGAAGAAGTGGCTCGAAAAAGCCGAGTACAAGCCGATTCCCAACATCGAAAACCACGACACCATCGGCCAGCTGACCCTCGACGCCGAGGGGCGGCTCGCCGGCTGCTGCACCACGAGCGGAATGGCGTTTAAAATGCACGGCCGCGTGGGCGATTCGCCCATCATCGGGGCGGGGCTCTACGTCGACGGTGAGGTCGGAGCCGCCACGGCCACCGGCCACGGCGAAGAGGTGGTTCGCACGGTGGGCTCCTTTCGGGTGGTGGCGGCCATGAAGGCCGGTAAAAGTCCGCAGCAGGCCTGCGAAGCCGCGGTGCGCGAAATTCACCAGCTGTTCGTGCGCCGCGGCAAGCCATGGGTCGATACCCAAATTGGCTTTATCGCCATGGATCTGAAGGGCCAGGTGGGCGGATTCGCCCTGAGGCCCGGCTTCAGCTACGCGGTGGCGACGGCGAAGGGGGTGGAGGTGCTTCCCGCTCCCTTCTTGCTGGCGTGAAAAAAAGTAAATCCGGAAAAATCCGAACGATTTGGGTGCCCGGGCATTAGGAAAAATCCGAATTTAAAATTTTCGAAACTCCCGTAAAGCGGTGAACCATGCCCTTTTGGGTACGTTGTCGCGATCAATAAGGCTCCACGTGATGGCGTCGTCGACGTCGTTGAGTTGCCAAATGAGGGTTCCGCTGCAAAAAGGGCGAGCACGTCGCTGGGCGCGAAGGGTGCGGCGGACGACGTTGGACTGCCAGCGTTGGGAGGCCTCGGCGAGCTCGTCGGTGGAACCTCCGCGCCAACCGTGCTCCGCGCTCAGGTAGCGCTCGAGCAGGCTGAGGCCCTTGTAGCTGAGCATGTAGGTGGCGGGCTGGGCCGTCCAGCGGGCGCGGACCGACGAACCCGGCAGCGACGGAACGCCCCACTCGCTCACCAGCGGGGCCACGCGGTCGGCGAGGACCGAGGTGGGCTGTTCGCCGTGCCAGACGCGCCAGTCGTGGTTGTCTCCGCGCAAAAAGTCCTCGGGGCGCCCCCAGTTGCTCACGGGCGAGGAGGCCAGGTAGGCCCGGCCGGGCGCATGCGCGGCAACAACCGACGGAAGCAGTTCGTCAAAAATCCAGCGGTTGTTGGCCCAGAGCTGGGCGGAGTCGGCGGGCGACATTCCGTAGGTTTTTTGCCAGCCCCAGGCGCGCCAGGCCACGTCGATTTCGTTGTTTCCGCAAAAAAGCACCACGCTGGGGTGCTCGGCCATGCGCTTCGCCTGGTACTCGGCCTCAGCGCGGACCCACGCGCGAAACGTCGAGTCGCCCGGGTACGCGGTTCCGGTAAAGGCGAAGTCCTGCCAGACCATCAGTCCGAGGCTGTCGCAGGTGCGCAGAAGGCGTTCCGACGGGTAGCTTCCGCCCGCCCAAAAGCGCACGGTATTGCCGCCGGCCCGCCACAGTTCGATCAGGCGCAGGCGAAGGTGCTCCTCAAGCACGGGGTCTGACGGAACCACCGCGTTGACGCCCAGCAGAAACTGCGGGCGCCCGTTGACCTCAAGGTAGAACGGCCGGGCGGGGTCGTCGGTCACCAAGCGCGAGTGGGTCAGCGCCCATCGGTGCTGGGGCGCGAACGTGGCGCGGCCTCCGGCGGGGCGCGGAACCCATTCCACATAAATCAGCGGTCGCGCCATGGGCCCCTGGGGGTAGCCTAAGGTGGGCGCTGGGGCCCCGGTCCGCACGGAACGGCGCGCAAAATCCCAACCAAATTCGACGGCGGGCTTGCGGAGGTGCTGGCTCAGCCGCAGCGGATCGTTGTCGGTCGGGTAGGGCAAGGGTTCCGCGCGCTGGCGCTGCGCCGCAAATTCCACGGGGTCCGGAAAAGCATAGCTCACGCTGTCGCCCGCCTGAGCGCCCGAGGGAAGCTCAAATTCCATGCGGACGAACGGGCCCGGAACCAATCCAAGGGTATCCCAGCGCGCCGACCCCGCGGGCTTGTAGCGCACCCAGGCCGGACCGTCGACGGCATCGGCCACCAAAAGCGGTTGGCCGCTAAACCCGAGCTGGCCCAGTGCCCAGGTCAAAATCAGAATGGGCGGCATAGGTCGAGAAGGGCCAGAGTTTCCGCGCGGTCGGGCAGAGGAGGGTCCGCATGGTAGTCGAGCAGCGCCGCCGAGTGGATTTGGTCAAACCCCGCCTCGAGGTAGCGCGCGGCGTTGTGGGCGCGTATTCCGCCGCCGGGCAGCAGTTCGAGCGTGGCCTCGGCCTTTAGCGCCCGCAAGGCTTCGAGCGACGTGGCGCCCAGTCCGGTCAAAATGCGGCTGCAGCCCATGGATTGGGCCGTGTGAAGTGCTTCAAACGCATCGCGTGCCGAATCAAAGGCCCGGTGCAGCACCCACGGAAGCTGGTACTGTGATGCCAGTTCGGCCAAATCGCCCATTCGGGGATCGAGCTCGCCGTCGGCCGTCAGCGCCCCCCACACGGCAAATTCGGCGCCTTGCGACGCCAAACGCGGAATTTCGCGCATCATTTGGGCGAATTCGGCGTCGGAATATTCAAAGTTTCCGCCGCGCGGACGAACCATGACGCCCAAAACACCCCGGAATTCACGGCGCACGCGGTCCACTTCGTGGGCTTGGGGCGAGGTTCCGCCGGCGAGCGCGTCGGCGCAGTATTCCAACCGCGGCACCCCCCACTGCTGTGCAAGTGCCGCAGCGTCAGGGTGAAAGCAGGCTAGTTCAAGGGTGGCGGGCATAGCGCTGCAAATTCCGACACAGAAAACCACAGGGCAATTGTGCTGTTTTTGTTTTTCACCGTATATTTGCAGCCTCTTTTA
>JACCDK011190238.1_pt1 | contig 28391 bp, 22 predicted proteins | sample 7445871 | NCBI WGS metagenome assembly JACCDK01 (sample SAMN15323436, study PRJNA562643) | freshwater metagenome | isolation source: river surface water | place: USA:Blue River Watershed | collected 2017-08-15 | reverse complement strand
GGGAAAAAAGTTCCTGATTTGCAAATGAGTTTGACCAGTGGTTAAAGCTCACCTAGGGTTCCAGAGTGAACCAATAGATATACAAGCGCAAGCTTGATGATTCCGTAGCTCAGTCGGTAGAGCAATACACTTTTAATGTATGGGTCCTGGGTTCGAATCCCAGCGGGATCACAACTTCAAATGAAAGTCTTAGAGAAATCTAAGACTTTTTTTTTATGCTACTATCTCCTATCAATATTCTTATTCAATCGTTCAATTTCTTAAATTTCAGTCAAATTTTACTAAATTATACCTAATTTTAATTGAACCATTTTTGACTACTTATGAAATTACGTTTTCTTACTCTTTTAGTACTTCCTATTTTTTTACAGGCACAAACGGAATCAGATAGTCTTTTTATTAAGAGAATGTCGGATGAAATCATGACCAATGGTAAGGCATATGATTTATTATTTGAGTTGACAAAGAAGATTGGAGGTCGTTTAGCGGGTTCTCCGCAACAGCAAAATGCTATCATTTGGGGTAAGAAAAATTTAGAGTCATTAGGTGCTGACAAAGTTTTTTTACAACCTTGCAAGACGCCTAATTGGAAAAGAGGAGGAAATGATTTTGTGGCAATTGTAGGTGTAAATGGAGAAGCTAAATTGCAGCCATTAGCAGCTTTGGCCCTCGGTAATTCAATGGGATCAAATGGTTTAATTGAAGCAGAAATATTAGCAGTAGCAAACTTCGATGAATTAGAAAGACGCAAAGAGGAAGTAAAAGGCAAAATTGTTTATTACCATAGTGTTTTTGATCCAACTAAAATCCAAACGTTTAAGGCTTATGGCGAAAGCGGTGCCTATCGTCGTTCAGGAGCAAGTAGAGCCGCGAAATATGGAGCTTTGGCAGTTTTGATTCATTCACTAAGTACAGCACCCGACAATGCACCTCATACGGGGAGTATGACCTATGATGAGGCCTATCCGAAGATTCCAGCTGTGGCTTTAGGTCCAACTGATGCCCAGCAGTTATACAATTTAGCAAAAAAAGGAAAAATCAAAGTACAAGTGCAGACTTATGGTTTTTTCCTTCCAGATGCAGACGAAAACAATGTTGTGGCTGAAATTAAAGGCTCAGAATTCCCAAACGAGTACATCACTTTGGGAGGACATTTAGATAGCTGGGATGTAAATGAAGGTGCCCATGATGATGGTGCAGGTATTGTACAAACAATGGAGGTTCTGCGAGTAATGAAAGCAGTTAATTACAAACCTAAACGCACTATTCGTTTTGTTCTATTCGCAAATGAAGAAAATGGTGTTCGAGGGGGAAATGAATATGCCAATCAAGCTAAAATCAATAAAGAGAATCATATTTTTGTACTGGAAAGTGATGAGGGCGGATTCACACCAAGATCTATAGGCATAACTGCACCTCCTGCTCAATTTGCTAAATTTCAAGCCTGGAATCCCCTATTGAAGCCTTATGGGTCGGAGATTACATTAGGTGGTGGTGGAACGGATATAGGACCGATGTTGGGAGTCAATAAATCCACTATTTTAGCTGGGTTGATTCCAGATAGTCAACGTTATTTCGACTTGCATCATGCAAAAACAGATGTTTTTGAAAATGTAAATAAACGCGAATTACATTTAGGAGCAGTTAATATGGCTGCTATTATATATTTGGTTGATAAATATGGTATAAAATGAGATCAATCCTTTTTCTTTTACTGGTCATTACATCGAGCTACGCACAAAAATCGTCTTTTTCGGTTTTGGTGTATACAAAAAATGGATCTGGATACGTGCATGATAACATTCCTTCAGCCGTGGAGGCCATTAAGCAATTAGGTGCAGATAAACAATTCAAGGTGGATGTATCAGATAATCCAATGGTATTTGAGGAGAAGAATTTGATGAAATATCGGCTTCTGATATTTACGAGCACTAATAATGATGTTTTTGAATCGGATTTGCAACGCCTTGCATTTCGACACTATATAGAGGCAGGTGGTGGATTTGTAGGTATTCATTCTGTTACGGGTACAGAACGAAAGTGGAATTGGTTTAAAATGATGGTTGGAGAAACCTTCACATGGCATGCAAAATTTCAATCTTTTTCAGTTATTAATATCAATCCAGAACATCCATCCATGAAAGGAGTTCCAATAAAATGGACAAAAGAAGATGAGTGTTATTTTGGCGCAGAACTCTACCCTGGAATAAATACCCTACTGATGCATGATGTTTCGACCTTAGACTCATCTCAAAAAGAATTAATTAACAAACATAAAGGAGGGTATGGAAATTACTTTCCAGCGGCTTGGACCCAGCATTTTCAGGGAGGACACATCTGGGTCACCACTTTAGGCCATGCGAAGGAAAATTACAAAGATTCTACCTTTTTGAATCACCTGTGGCAAGGCATACATTACATTGCAGAACAAGTGAAAGCTATCGATTTTTCGAAAGTAACTTCGAGAGATAAGGATGAGCAATTAAAGTTTTAGTTCGCCCATATGAAATGGATCATTATTCTTGTCATATTTTCGATTTCCACAATTTGCAATGCACAAACTAAATTTAGTTATCGGGGTAAAATAGTTGATCAAACAACTAATGAACCAATTCCTTTTGCACACATTTTCTTTAATAATACTTCTTATGGCACGCAGGCAAATGAAGAGGGTGAATTTCAATTATTAAAAATTAATCCTGGACAATACCAAGTTCATGTTTCAAGTGTGGGCTATGAAAATAAAATATATGGAGTCAAATTGGAAGAAAGCCAAACCAATTTAGTTATTTTTTTACAGGAGAGTTCCAATAATCTTTTGGAAGTAAAAGTAAGTGCAGGCAAAGATGTAAACTGGGAACGAAGCATGAAAATTTTTGAAAGAGAGCTACTCGGCAGAGGGTACTCTAAAAAAGAAATTGCAATTAGAAATAGAGAAATAATTGAATTTGAAAATAATGGAAATCTAAAAAGGAATTTCAAGGCTAAGGCAAAAGAACCCTTAATGATTGAAAATAATGTATTAGGCTATATTTATAAAGGCTTTTTAACTGAATTTGAAATTACAAACAAGCAAACAAGATATACCCTTTCCGGTTATTTTGAGCCTATGAGTCCCCATGATTTTAAAGAGCTTGTTCGCTGGATTCGAAAAAGAAGGTTTGCCTATGAGGGTTCTCTTCGACACTTTTTAAGTGCTTTTATTGCCAATCAATTGGAAGAACAAGGGTTTTATACCACAATCAATGTTGCAGGTAAAAATGTTCCAATTAATCCAAATCAATACATTAAACCTACGATTGATAGTGCAGTCGTCCTTTTAGATTTTCCGGGATTGATAAATTGTTATTACAGAAATTCAAAAATAAATTCTGTTCTTAAACCACAATCAACGGTCTATTGTATGAAAAGTGGATTACTTTTAAATCCGCTATCTATTGAAACAAATGGAAAAATGGCAGATTTTAGAATGGCAGAGGAATTGCCAACGGACTATGTTTATCAAGGTAGTTTTCAAAAAGAAAAATCTATTGAGGAAAAATTATACTATTTAAACGGTAAAATTAGTAGGTAAAAATATCAAAAATTCAATTATTACTTCACCTTATAACTAATAAAAGCAATTTTTTTACTGTCGGAGCTCCAAGATGGGACATTGATGCTGCCTTGTCCGCCAAAAAAGACTGGTGTTAAATCTTTAATATCTTTGGTTTGAAGATTCATTAAACGAAGTTTTACTTGTTTACCAAAAAGATGCTGTTGTTTTTCATCTGAAAGATATGCAATGTACACAATCCATTTATTATCAGGAGATGGATGTGCAAACCAATTGGAATTTTGATCAAATGTTAATTGTTCAGGATTGGAACCATCGGCCAACATTCTCCAAATTTGCATATGTCCGGTCCGATAGGAATTGAAATAAATATATTTGCCGTCTGGCGAATAATCAGGTCCATCGTCCAAACCATCTGTTTCAGTTATCCTTTTTTCAATCCCTCCTTTTATGTCTATCGTAAAAATGTCATAATTACCATTTCTCTCACCACAAAATGCCAATGTTTGTCCATTGGGCGACCATCCGTGCCAATAAGAAGGTACATCACTTGTTATTTTTCGAGGTTCTCCACCTCCAATTGGAAGTACGTAGATTGTTGATTTATAGGATTTTGGGGAAGGATTACCGGGGTCATGACTACTAATGGCCAGCCATTGCTTATCTGGAGAAATGCCATGGTCATTGTTGTTTTTTGACACAGAACCTGTAGAAAGCATTTTGATTTCTTTCGTTTTAACATCCATGGTGTATAATTTTCCCCGATGATTCATAATTAGGTAATTGTCTGGGTGCCAGTTAGGTGCCTCATAATGTGTTGAAATGGTTTTTAAGGTGTCTATTTTTAGGCTAAAAATATCGACAACATGTATGAAGGTTGTCGTATCTTTTATAATTAAATTTGAATGAAAGGCATAAATACTAACATTTAAAAGTAAGAGCACAATTAGTAGGTATTTTTTCATAGTTTTGAACTTATGTTTTTAGTATAAGTTTTAAAGTTTAATGAAAGGTATTAAAAAATTTACAATTAATATAATATAGGTTACAATGAATTTACATCAACTCTCCTCCTATGCTGAATTATCTGAAAAGGCAGCTGCAATGATTGCATGTGAGGTAAAATTGAATCCATCTTTATTATTCTGCGCTGCTACAGGTGGTAGTCCAACGGGAATGTACGCAGAAATGGCAAAAAGCAAGGAAATTTATAATCAAATGCGCGTTATAAAGATGGATGAATGGGGAATTATTCCTTTGTCGCACCCAGATTCATGCGAATCCTATTTACAGAAACACATGTTAGGACCTTTAAAAATATCAAATGATCGTTATTTCGGATTTGATACAGCTCCAGATATGGTAGAAACGGAATGTAAGCGTTTAAATGAATTTGTAAGCAATAATGGACCGATGGATATATGTATTTTGGGTTTGGGTAAAAATGGACATATTGCATTTAATGAACCAGCACCGTTTTTGCAAGCAGACTTTCATAAGGCAATTTTGGCAGAATCTACCATCCAACACGATCCCAGCTTATCTTCAGGTTCCGAACCTGCTTACGGTTTATGCATGGGCATGAAAGCTATATTACAAACCAAGAAGATTATCTTTTTGGTGACCGGTAAAGGAAAAGAAGATGCTTTGAGAAGGATTATGAGCCAAAAAATTGGCACAGATTGCCCTGCTTCTTTTTTATGGCTTCATCCAAATGTGGAATGCCTAGTTGACTCGTCTGCAGTTTCCATTTAAATGGATTTCTGCGCATCCAATTCACCTTGGGTTCAAACATGGGGAAAATCCAAGGTAAATTAACATTGATTATGGGGTTTGCATGTTGCATATAACCCTTTAATTCAATTTCCTCTGCTCCTATGGAACTTTTTATTTCCAAGGCAGTACGACCAAAATTAATGCTATTAAACCCATTTTCAATTCCAAATTGAACCATGTCATAAAGCATGTTTAAATAAAGCATTTTTTCACGCTGGATACGCTCATCATATCCCAAGAAATAGGTTTCTAATTCTTTTCCGTGTCGGATAATTGTACTGAATCCAACCAATAAATCATTCAAATAATATCCCTTTAAGATAAAATCGTTCTTTAGGTATTTTTTAAAATCTAAAAAATGATTTTTCGGTAGAAAAAAGGTATTAACGGGTGCATTTTCTGCTACATGAACATAGAGCTTATGAATAAGCTCTATATTTTGCTCAATCTCTTCAAAAGTCAATTCCTTTGATTGAAGTTCATCCCCTTTTTTTCTACATCTTTTGAATTGATCACGATACTTTTTAGATAAATCAGCTACATAGTCTCCTTCCTCTTTCCAATGAGATTGAATCCTAAAAACCATAGAAGGCTGAGCTGAAAAACAATAATTTTTTTGAAAATCATTGGAAGAATTTATTGCAAAGTCAGATGCATAAAAATCCTTAATAATTTTAATATGAGCTTTGTTAGGCCAATGGTCTGAAATGTCTTTTAATAATCTCAACAATTGTTTTTCATCGGCCGTTTTAGAAATGCAATAGGCATTTTGACCACTGACCATGTTATTTCCTAAAATTAATAGTTTGGATGAAAACTTTCTAAAGATGAAATCTCTGATTTGATTTTTGAGGCAATGATCTCTATTACCTAGACTTTTTAATGCATTTAAATGAATTTCTTGCATTATTGAGGTCGCAATTAGCTTCTCTCCTTCAAATATTCCGATGAAATAGCACTTCATGTTTTTAGGAGAAGCATTTTCTAAAATACTAAGGTATTTTTTTTGCAAAAAGATACTTTTAGATGAAACGAAATCCCAATCAGCGGGCAACTGACTTACTTCATGATATAGTTTGTAGGAGTAATTGTATTTCAAGGAAGTTAAATTTGAAGATTAACAAATCAATCGGACTAATTGTTCCATTTGGATTACTTTATTCATTTTTAGATAAAAAATCGAATAATTTGAAAATTGCATTATTTTATGATGTCAACATAATTGACTAAATTTGTAATCTAATATTTTCGTTCATATTTATTCAATTTATGAGAAATTTTCTTTTACTTTTTTTGTTATTTAATTGTGTTTTTTCTGGATTATCTCAAGTTGGTTCTATTGAATTAAGTACAGGAGGTTTTTCTTTTATCCCAGCCTTTACCTCAAAAGAACCCAACATTATTATCAATGCAGGTACTAATCAGTCGAAACGCCTGACCGGGAATATCATGTTCATGACGCGTGTAAAAAGTATGACTCCCAATACCGTTGTCATCATGACTCGATATAAATTGATCAATAAAAAATTTAAAACAATTTTGGGAATACATTTACCTGCGATGCAAATTACTCCAGACTATTCAGTAACTAGTTTTTTTGGACAGGAACTGGCAACCTCCTATCCTATTTCTAAAAAGTGGAATATAGGTACTTTTTTCTTACATGGACAAGGAAGAAATTCAAATTTTGAAGCTTTGTTGTTGGCTGGAAATGCATCTTATTCAAAAGATAAATGGGGTCTTTTAAGTCAAGCTTATTATTTAAATGTGGGAAAGCTAACAGGTGTTGCCGAAACCCTAACCTATAATATGAACAAAACCTTCCAATTGAAAGGTTTTGCTAATTATACTATCACGGATGGTTCTTTTATAGGAACAGTAGGGATTAATTGCCGATTATAGAGGAAATTTTCCAAAAATATCATCCACCGCTTTGGTCCGGAATTGAAAAATTTCGGACAATTTTTTTCTTATGAATAAAAAATTGGCGATACTTCCTATGAATCCAAAAGGAGGAATATAAGTAACGATATCAGTCATTAAAACCCCACCTTCAATAGGTTCAATTTTATGTTGATGATGCCACAATTTATATGGCCCCATTCGCTGTTCATCTACAAAAAATTCGCCTTCCTTCACATGAGTAATCTCTGTCACCCAATTAACAGGAAAATTAAACATGGGTCTAACAATATAAGTGATGATCATACCCGCAAACATTTTGTTTGAATTGGAATTACTAACTACATCAAATCCCATATAAGGTGGAGTAATTTTTTTTAAATTATCAGGACTTGAGATGAAATCCCATACTTTTTCCATACTTGCAGGAATTTTTTGAGTTTGATGAAATTGGTAATACATTTTATGTCTGAGTTTTAAGTTTGATTAATACCTTAAACAATTTATATTTGTTTTAAGTTTAATTTACTGAACTAAATGTTAAAAAAACTTTTTAACCTCTCCATTCTTATATTTTTATGTAATCCTATTTGGTCCCAAACCTTTGGAAATTTCATATTTTCAAACCTTCCTCAGGATTATCAATTATTTCCTCGAAATGCAAGTAATGTTGCCAATTTAACTATTCAAGCTAAAACAAGTTCTAGTAATTCGTTAGGATTATTTATTTATCGAAATAAACAATTAAACCAAGTTTTAAAACCTAAATCAGTTGCGGGAGTATTTGCATTCAATTTTACAATTCCAGCTGAATTAGTTGAATATGATTTAACTTTTTTCACGTATAATGGCTTAGATTCAACCCAGTTACTACAAAGAACTAACATTGTGGCTGGGGATGTCATTCTAGTAACTGGACAATCGAATGCAAAGTTGGGTCCTATGGATAGAAATGTATACCAAGGTGAATTTTTACGCACATTTGGTAAAAATAATTTAATTCAAGATTTAACAAAATCCTACACTCTTTCAGATACTCTTTGGAATACCCAAAAACTAAATCTTAATCTTGACCCCATTGCCGCAGATTACCAAGGACTTGGCTTGGGGCCTTTTGCATCCGAACTGGGCAAAATAATCATAGAAAGTGAAAAAATTCCTGTTGCCATTATATCCAATGCCCAACCAAGTACGACAATTGATTTTCATTTGAATATGAATGGAGATTTTAAAAGTCCTAAAGGAAGTGATATTTTGTATTATAAAACATTAAAAGCAGGTTTAATAAATGATGTTAAGGCTATCGTATTTATTCAAGGTGAGACTGAAATAATTTCAAATGTTGCCAATACTTGGATAGACAAATTCAACCAATTAAAAAGTAAATGGAAGACTTATTTTCCAAATGTTCAAAAGGTAGCCGTTCCACAATTGAATATTTATTCATTTAAATCAACTAATTCTGCTTGGTTAAGGAATGAACAAAGGAAATTAGTAACACAGAATGATATAATTTCTTGGGCTACTGTTGGAAATGTAGGATTTGATGGATTGCATTATTTTGGTACAAAATATTTGAAGAATCCGAATGATTTGTTTCAATATGAAAATCAAGGGTATTTTCAATTAGCAAAAGAAGTTGGAAGATTACTTTTGAAGGACATTTACAAGAAAAATTCTTCGATACAAGTACAAAGTCCAAATATTCAAAAAGCCTATTTCCCGGATGCTGATTCAAGAAATAAGGTTGTATTGGAATTTGAAGAAGGACAAATGCTAAAAATTACCAAGGATACCACGGTTATAGATTTTAAGGCAACAGCGGTCAAGCATGAACTTAAAAATAATTTTTTTTACGATAAATATAATCAGAGTTCCATGGGACCCTATATTACCAATATTTCAACAGATGGTAAAAATAAAATTATTTTAGAATTCAATGTTTTTTATGAAGGAAATACAATAAGTTATCTTCCAGAAATTCATGGTAATATAGAATCAAACGCTTATCCCTTTCCCGGACCCTTCATAACAAATCAATTTGGAATGCGTGCATTTGCTTTTAGTAATATAATAATTGAAGAAAAAACAATTTATTCTGATGAATTCAACCTTTTTCCTAATCCAAGTAATGACTGGATTGAGTTAAGATGGCCAAGTGTTGTAAATGGAAATATCATTGTTTATGATATTTTAGGTAAACCCATTTATTCCAGAATAATTTCAAATACCAGAATTGTAAATATTAACTTATTGGATTTTGGCATTAAAACTGGCAAATACTTTATTAAATTCATAAATGAAAAAGGAGGAATTGCCTCTAAATCTTTTATTAAACTTTAAACAACAAACGATGAAAAAACTATTATTGAGTTTTGGGTTGTTTATTGCAGGAATTAATTTTCTTGCAGCCCAAGAATCTTTTCCATTAAATGGAATTCGGGATATACGGTCTGGTACTTATGCATTTATGAATGCAACTATTTACCTCAATGCTTCCACAAAAATTGAATCAGGAAATCTATTAATCAAGCAAGGTAAAATTGTAGCTGTAGGATCCAATTTATTAATTCCATCAGATGCCATTGCTTTTGATTGTAAAGGTAAATTTATTTATCCTTCATTTATTGATGCCTTTACTGATTATGGTTCTTCCTCCCCCAAGGTTGCTCCCAGAGCATATAATTGGGGAGCTCCTGCACAATTTAATAACAATAAAAATGGAGCATTTGGTTGGAACCAAGCCGTTCATCCTGAAGTACATGTAGTTGATCAATTTACGGTAGACGAAAATGCTGCAAATGGTTTCAGGCAAAATGGATTTGGAACTGTATTTACACATGTAAATGATGGAATTGTAAGAGGAACGGGTGCTGTGGTTACTTTAGCGAACAAAATAGAAAATTTAGTAGTTCTAAAGTCAAAGGCTGCACAAGTTTTTAGTTTTGATAAAGGAAGTTCTACACAATCCTATCCTACTTCACTTATGGGTAGCATTGCTCTATTACGTCAATCCTATTTAGATGCAAAATGGTATTTAAATAAACCAACTTCCGAAGGACTTAATTTATCATTGGAGGCTTTTCAAGCCAATCAAAGTTTGCCTCAGATATTTTTAGCTCCAGATAAATGGTCTGCTGTTCGTGCTGATAAAATTGGAGATGAATTTGGCATACAATATATCATTCGAGGGGGAGAAAATGGATATCAGCGAATAGATGAGCTTGCAAAAACAAAAGCTTCATTTATTTTAAATTTAGATTTTCCTATAACACCTGATGTAGAAGATTCCAATCAAGCTCGATTTGTATCATTGGCAGATATGCGCCATTGGGAATTGGCAGCTACTAATCCAGCAGCATTTGAAAAAGCAAAAATTAATTTTGCTATTTCACAAGATATGAAAGATACCAAGAATTTTTTGTCAAATTTACGTAAAGCAGTTCAAAATGGTCTATCAGAATCAAAGGCCCTTGAGGCCTTAACAAAGACTCCTGCAGGTATTTTAGGAATATATGATCAAGTGGGTTCAATAGAAGCGGGTAAATTAGCAAATTTTATAATTACCTCAGAATCAATTTTTAATTCAAAATCCAAAATACTTGAGAATTGGATTTCTGGTGAAAAGTACCTTATCCAATCAAATGAGCCACAAAATCTATATGGGAAATATCAACTTAATCTAGTTGATAAAACAGTGGAAATTGATATTGCCAAAGATTTAAGCGTCAAGGTAATTGCTAAAGATACTTTAAATGGCAAGGCTACCTTTACAAAGGGTTTAATGACTCTTTCATTTCCTTCAAGCAAAGGTAGTAATTCGAATATCCGTTTGAGTGGATCAATGATTGGAAATTCAATTTCGGGTACTGGTATAAGTGAGAATGGTCAATCAATTGCCTGGAGTGGATCATTTTTAAAACCTTTGGAAGAAAAAAATTCTAAGGATGATAAAAAAGATAACACTTCTATTATTTCAAAAATCACATTTCCTTTTTTAGGTTATGGCAATGAAGTAATTCCATCACAGGAGACCATTTTAATTAAAAACGCTACCGTCTGGACGAATGAGAAAGAGGGGATATTGTCCAATACGGATGTTTTACTGAAGGCTGGGAAAATTTCTAAAATTGGAAAAAATTTAAGCGAAAATGGGGCAAAAGTTATTGATGGTTCAGGTAAACATCTAACGCCTGGAATTATTGATGAACATTCTCATATTGCAACCATCTCTATCAATGAAGGTGCTCAATCGGTTACCTCTGAGGTTCGTATAGGAGATAATTTAGATCCAGAGGACATAAACATTTATCGTCAATTAAGTGGTGGCGTAACAAGTTCTCACATCTTACATGGTTCTGCTAACACTATTGGCGGACAAACACAATTAATAAAATTACGTTGGGGTGCAAATGATGAAGGTTTGAAATTTCAAGGTGCAGACCCTTTTATTAAGTTTGCTTTGGGAGAAAACGTTAAAAGAACTACTTCTTTGAATAATAATCGTTTTCCTGACACGCGAATGGGTGTTGAAGAAGTTCTAGTAGATGCTTTTGATCGTGCAATGGAATACGATAAGGCGATGAAGGCTAATCCTTTAACTACTCGTCGTGACCTTGAACTTGAGGCATTAGTGGAAATAATGAATCAAAAACGTTTCATTACATGTCACTCCTATGTTCAACCAGAAATAACTTAGACCATGCGTGTTGCTGAAATGTTGAAATCCAAAGGATATAATTTTAATATCAATACCTTTACTCATATTTTGGAAGGTTACAAAGTAGCTGACAAAATGAAGGCCCATGGTGCAAGTGCTTCTACTTTTTCGGATTGGTACATGTACAAAACAGAGGTTCAAGATGCCATGGCTTATAATGCTGCAATAATGTATAAACTGGGTTTAAATGTTTGTATAAACTCAGATGACGCTGAAATGGCACGTCGATTGAATCAAGAAGCTGCTAAAACTGTAAAATACGGTGGTGTACCAGAAGAAGATGCATTGAAAATGGTGACCTTAAATCCGGCAAAAGCTTTACATGTTGATTCCAAGGTTGGAAGCTTAAAGGTAGGAAAAGATGCCGACTTAGTTTTATGGACAGATCATCCTCTAAGCATTTATGCAAAATCTGCTTACACTATTGTAGATGGTACGGTTTATTTTGATCGCGAGAGAGATGCCCAACAAAGAATTAAAATTGCCGAAGAGAGGGCTCAATTGGTGCAAAAAATGTTGAATGATAAAAAGTCAGGCTCACCTACACAATCCCCCAAAGTAAGTGGTAAACAAGTATTATTGTGTACTGACCATGACGATGATTCTGAAATCAATAACTTAACTCAAAACATTCAATAAGATGCAAAAGAACTTTATATATTCGATCGTTATTTCATTTGCCTTATTGACTTTAGAGTCTAAGGCACAAGAAACAATTTACCCAGCCCCTGCTCATTTGGGCACTACGGCTATTACACATGCAACCATTCATATTGGCAATGGTGCTGTTTTAAATGATGCTAATTTGATTTTTGAAAATGGTAAAATCAAGGCCGTTGGCCAAATAGCTATTCCTGCCAATGCTTCAATAATTGATGCAAAAGGAAAACAAGTTTATCCAGGTTTTATTTTACCTAGTTCAGATTTGGGTTTACATGAGGTAGGCAATGGTGTTCGTGGTTCCAATGATTTTCGGGAAATCGGTGAAAACAACGCCAATATTAGATCAATTGTGGCCTACAATACAGACTCTAAAATCATAGGTGTGCTTAGAGAAAATGGAATTTTACTAGCCGGAATAGCACCTCAAGGTGTATTGATAGAAGGACTTTCTTCTGTCGTTCAATTGTCTGCGTGGAATTATGAAGATGCGGCTTATAAAACAGATTTAGGATTATATATCAATTTCCCATCGTTTATTTCTCAATCAAATGCTAGAGGAGATAATGGTTTGACTAGATCATATGAGCGATTAGAAACTTTACGAAATTTCTTCAAAGAGGCAAAGGCTTACCATCTTGAAAAATCACATATTTCAACCAATTTACGTTTTGAAGCCATTAAAGGATTATTAAATGGTACTCAAAAATTATTTGTGCGAGCAAATGAAGTAAAACAAATCTTGCTCGCAATTGATATGTCAAAAATGATTGGTTGTGAGCTGGTAATCGTTGGTGGAGCTGATTCCTATCAACTTGCTAGTATCTTAGCCCAAAATAAAGTTTCGGTTATTTTAGATGAGGAACATGCATTGCCTACAACCGAAGACGATGACATAGATCAACCTTATAAAACGGCTTCCATTCTTCAAAAAGCCGGCGTACTTTATTGCTTAAATGATACCCATACCGAAGCGCGTTATCGTAATTTGGCATTTAATGCAGGTACTGCTGCAACTTATGGTTTGAGCAAAGAGGAGGCTTTAAGTGCAATTACACTTAATACAGCCAAAATTTTAGGTATTTCAGATAAAACAGGAAGTCTTGAGGTTGGAAAAGATGCCAATTTAATTATTTCTGAAGGGGATGCGCTTGACATGCGTAGCAATATCCTTACACATGCATTTATCCAGGGAAGAACTATTTCATTGGATAATAAACAAAAACAGCTTTACGAAAGGTATAAGTATAAGTATGGAATAAAATAAATTTGAAATTGAAAGTGTGGAGTTGAAAGTTGAGATGTACTAATTAATAACATCAACTTTCAACTCTTAACTTTCAATTACTTCAAATAGCTTTACTGAAAGTATTTTTATTTTCACGAAGTTCAGTAGATTTTAAATCAAAAGGTCGACATATATTTCGTAAAAAGTGTAACCCCAATGCTGTAACCTCTAATCCATTTTTACTCCATAAAATCAGTTGATCTGCTGCTAGTTTTTCTAATTCAGGGAAGACAAAAGCTTCTAAAGTTTCCAAATCTTCCTTTTGGAAAATTGTTTTACCATGACAGGCAATATTTAAAATGTACTTTCGCATGGCTTTGTCTGTTGTACTTAAAAAATACCCTTTAAATATGGGTAATTTTCCGGCATAAACACGGGCATAATAATCATTTATGGTTTTTTCATTTTGCGCAAATGCATCATAAATATCACTAATACTTGAAACACCAAGCCCAATCAATAAACCTGTTTGCTGAACGGTATATCCCATGAAATTTCGATGTAATTTGCCTGCATTACGAGTACGTACCATTAAATCGTTTGGAAGTGCAAAATGGTCCATTCCAATGTCTTGGTAACCATTTTGTGTAAATAATTTTCTTCCTAATTGATAGAGAAGTATTTTTTCTTCGGCCTTTGGAAGGTCATTCTCGTCAAATAAACGTTGAACTTTACTTGTCCAAGGGACATGCGCATAGCTGTAAAAAGCAATTCGGTCTGGTTTTATTTTCAATGCATCCTGAATTGTTTTCTGCATACGATCTATTGTTTGTAAGGGCAAACCATATACCAAATCTAGGTTAACAGAATCATAACCAATTTCTCTAGCCCACTTTACTACCTTTTCAACATTTTCTTGTGGTTGAATCCGATTGATTACTTTTTGAATTTCAACATTACTATCCTGCATTCCGAAACTAACTCGATTGAATCCAAGTTCAAATAATTGATTTAGATGCTCATAAGTTGTATTATTAGGATGGCCCTCAAAACTAAATTCATGATTATCAGGAATGGTTGCTTCCTTAAAAATATGTTCAAAGATGCGTTTCAAATTAGATGGTGAGAAAAAAGTCGGCGTACCTCCCCCAATGTGAAGTTCTTTTAATACAGGCTTTTGTGGCATTAATTGCCGATAAAGTCTCCATTCTTTTAACAGAACTTCTACATATTCCTCTTCTACATCATGCGTATTTGAAATTTTTCTATTACAACCACAAAACGTACACAGTTTTTCACAAAATGGTAAATGTATGTAAATGCTTATGCCCTCTTTTTCATTGTAGTCATTAAATCGGTTTATAAAAAAAGTTTTCCATTTATCCTCATTTATGTCTTTATCCCAATTTAAAACAGTTGGATAACTGGTATATCGAGGTACCGGTACATCATATTTTTGTAATAAATGAATGGGTACTTCCATTATCCTTTCAAAATTTGATCAATTTGTGCCAATTCCTCTCCACTAAATTGAGAATTTTCTAAGCATTTAATGGATTCCAATAATTGTTCAGGTTTGCTAACTCCTAATATTGTTGAAGTAACTCGCGAATCTCTGAGTGCCCAGGACAATGCCATTTGAGCTAGTGATTGCCCCCTTTGCTGGGCTAAATCATTTAATTTTTTAATAATTTCTAATTGTTGATTTGAGATATTTTGCGCTTCTAATGCCCCATTTCCTCTACCTGAGGCCGCTCTTGAATCTTTTGGTATACCATTTAAATACTTATTACTTAAAAGTCCCTGAGCTAAGGTAGAAAACGTTATACAACCAATTCCTTCCTCTTCAAGTACGTCTAGTAAACCATCTTCAATCCATCGATCTAGCATAGAATATTTAGGCTGATGGATTAGGCAAGGAGTACCTAATTGTTTTAATATTCTTGAGGCCTCTTTTGTTTCGGCTGAATTATAGCTTGAAATTCCAACATATAATGCTTTTCCTTGACGTACAATAAGATCCAACGCAGCCATTGTTTCCTCTAAAGGCGTATTTGGATCAGGTCGGTGATGATAAAAAATATCTACATAGTCGAGCCCCATTCTTTTTAAACTTTGGTCCAATGAGGCCACTAAATATTTTTTTGAACCATAATCTCCATAAGGGCCCTCCCACATTTTCCAACCTGCTTTTGTTGAAATAATCATCTCATCTCGATATTTAAAGAAACCTTCTTTCAATACATTTCCGAAAGTTGATTCTGCTGATCCAGCAGGTGGACCATAATTATTTGCCAAATCGAAGTGAGTGATGCCATTGTCAAATGCCAAATGAATGATCTCTTTTGCATTTTGATAAGAATCTATTTCACCAAAATTGTGCCAAAGTCCTAGAGAAACGGCTGGAAGAGATATTCCACTCTTTCCACAGCGGTTAAAAGTCATTTGGTCGTATCTTTTTTCTGAAGCGTTATAATTCATATTTTAAATTGAGTAATTTACCCACTAAATTAGTAACTTAATGTTTTAAATTTTAATTAATACAAAATTCAATTCAAAACTATGAAAACAAACCAATTTTTAAAACCTGTTTTGACCTTTTGTGCTGTATTTGCAGTAGCATTAGTTGGTTTTAAGCCCGTAGAAAAAGTCTTTCATGCTGATAAGCCTTTTGGTGGATTAGCCTTATACACTGTAAGAGATGCAATGACGAAGGATGCAAGAGCAACATTACAAGCAGTTGCTCAGGCAGGATATGTTAATATTGAATCGGCAGGTTATAATAATGGTAAATTTTATAATTTGTCTCCTTCCGATTTTAAGGCATTACTCGATGAAATGCATTTAACGCCCATTTCAGCCCATCAAGGTACAGTAACTTTTGATAATGTTGACCAACAAATTGCCGATTTGAAAACAGCAGGATTTAAATATTTCGTAATTCCAGTGCCTCCAATGGGATTATTTACATTTGATGCAGTAAATCGTAAAATGGCAATGAAAGGGGGTGCTAAAAATTTGGCTGACATTTTAAATAAACTTGGCGAAAAATGCAAAGCTGCCGGTTTAGAATTATTATATCATAACCATGATTTTGAATTTGGAAAAGATGCTGAAGGTAATGTAATTATTGATTATTTATTGGAGCAATGCGACAAGAGTGTAGTAAATTTCCAAATGGATTTATATTGGGTTACAAAGGCTGGCGCAGATCCAGTAGCATATTTTAAGCGCTATCCTGGTCGATTTAAAATATGGCATGTAAAAGACATGGATGATCAAGGTCGTTTTGCACCAGTTGGAAATGGTAAAATTGATTTCAAAAGAATTTTAGCAGAGAAAAAATTGGCTGGAATGCAATATTATTACGTAGAACAAGATATGTGTTTTAATGAAACGCCATTAGAGGCCATTGTGATTTCGCATAAAGGTTTACAAACTATTGGATTTAAGTAAGTTATTTAATTAAATAAATAAAAAAGTCCCACTGAAAAGAGGGACTTTTTTATTTTAAAGAAATTAAAATTACATTTCTTTTTTCATATCAAATTCTAAATCATTATTCATCACGTTCATCTTCATTTTTAAAACGTCAGAAGATAAAGTTCCGGTTACTTCTACAGCATTTCCCATTACTTCAATAGTAAATTTAATTTTGTCGCCATCAATACTTCCATTTGAAATATCAACATCTGCTCCACTTTGGTCTTTTGTTGTACCGGTTAATATGTTACCATCTGCTTTAAATGTAAATGAAACATCGTATTGGTCCATAATTTTACCTTTCCATTTTCCATTTATGTCGCCACAAATAGCTGCTATGGAAGTGAATAACATCAAACTTAGGGTCAAAAATAATTTTCTCATTTTTATAATTGTTTAAGGTTTACAAGTTCATTTCAGGAATTTCTCCATTAATTATTAATTTTCCAAGAGTAGCAGATTGTATTTGTTCAATTGAAACACCAGGAGCCCTCTCTAATAAAATAAAGCCCCCTTCTTGAGCAATCTCCAAGACGGCTAATTCGGTTACTATTTTTTTTACACATCTAATTCCTGTTATGGGTAAATCGCAAGCTGGTAATAATTTAGAGTGCCCATCTTTGCTCACATGTTGCATAGCTACAATGATGTTTTTAGCTGAGGCAACGAGATCCATAGCCCCTCCCATTCCTTTGATCATTTTACCTGGAATTTTCCAATTAGCGATATCTCCCATTTCAGATACTTCCATTGCTCCTAAAACGGTCACGTCTACGTGTCCTCCCCTAATCATCGCAAAGCTTTCTGCAGAGTCAAAAACAGAGGCCCCTGGTTCCATAGTAATTGTTTGTTTACTAGCATTGATCAAATCTGGATCAACTTCATATTCATTTGGAAACGGACCAATACCTAACAATCCATTTTCGGCCTGAAGAATTACTTTAGTATTTTCAGGCAAATAATTACTTACTAAAGTTGGAATACCAATGCCGAGATTTACGTAATCACCATTTTTTAGTTCTTGTGCTATGCGTTGTGCAATTTGCTCTTTTGACAATCCAATTCCGGAAGAAGTAGCATGTTTTTCAATGACATTTGGAACATGGACTGTCCGTTTTTCAATTCGCTTTTGATAATTTTGACCTTGAAATATTCGGTGTACATAAATTCCTGGAACATGAATTGAATTGGGGTCTAATTTGCCCGCCTCAACTAATTCCTCCACTTCTGCTATTACAATTTTACCTGCTTTAGCCATCATTGCATTGAAATTTTGGGCTGTCCCTTTAAAGATTAAATTTCCCTCGGTATCGCCTTTCCATGCTTTTATCAATGAAAAATCTGCTGTTAAAGCCAATTCCATCAGATATTCTTTTCCATTAAAAAAGCGATGTTCCTTTCCCAAAGCCACTTCAGTTCCGATACCCGCCGGAGTATAGAAGGCAGGAATACCTGCTCCACCACATCTTATTTTTTCAGCTAAAGTTCCTTGCGGCATAAGATCTACTTCCAATTCTCCTGTTAACATTTGCCGTTCAAATTCCTTGTTTTCACCAACATATGAAGAAATCATTTTCTTTACTTGTTTTTGGTGTAGGAGCATTCCTATGCCAAAGTCATCAACGCCTGCATTATTTGATACGCAGGTTAAATTATTTATTCCGGATAGTTTGATTGATTCTATACAATTTTCAGGAATTCCGCATAAGCCAAATCCTCCTAACATAAGAGTAGCACCTGAAAAAATATCTTTGCAAGCTTCGTGAGCGTTTTCTATAACTTTCATTTATTTACAGATTCAATTAAAAGAGCGCTTGCACCACCCCCACCATTACAAATTGCAGCAATCCCGTATTTTCCTTTCAGTTGTTTTAATTGATTACATAGCGTTATTACAACTCTCGAACCAGAACTACCAAGTGGATGACCAATAGCGACTGCGCCACCCCAACAATTTATCTTTTCTCGAGGAATACGAAGCGATTTCATAGCTATCATGGGAACTAAGGCAAAGGCCTCATTGATTTCAAAAAAATCAATATCGTCAATTGATAAATTATTTTTTTCTAATAGCTTTTGAATAGCCAGTACGGGTGTGCTTGTAAAATTAATTGCGTCTTGTTCTGCTTCAGTATAATCAATGATTTTTGCTAAAGCATTCACATGGTGACTTAAAACTAATTCTTCAGAAGCTAGGTAAAGAGCACTCGCACCGTCATTCATGGAACTTGCATTTGCAGCAGTTACTGAACCATTGTGAGTAAATGCTGGTTTAAGGCTTTTCAATTTTTCAAAATCAACTTTTTTGTAGGACTCATCTTCATTCATTAATATATCTTCACCTTTTTTTTGAGGAATGGAAATTGGGCAAATTTCAGAGGCAAAATTTCCATTTTCAAATGCTGTAGCTGCTTTAATATAACTTTCCATTGCAAATGAATCTTGATCTTCTCTTGAAATTTCGAATGTTTCAGCTGCCAAATCTCCACACTGTCCCATACTTTTACCGGAAAATACATCCGTAAGGCCATCTTTTAACAACCCATCAATTAGTTGTAGGTGACCAAAGGATTTACCTTGTCGAATGTTTGTTTGATAGTAAGGAACCTGTGACATGGATTCCATTCCACCTGCTATTCCAGAGCCAATTTTACCTAATGCTATGTCTGAGGCAATCATGTCTATTGCTTTCATTCCTGATGCACAAACTTTATTTACCGTGGTAGCACAAACTGAGTTAGGTAAATTTGCCAAATGAGTTACTTGCCTTGCGGGTGACTGTCCAACATTCGCTTGCAAGACATTTCCCATGACAATACTTTCCGGACTAATTTCAGTTGGAATATTTTTGAGAAGATTTTTTACAGCAAAGGCCCCTAACTCAGGGGCCGTAAAGGATGCTAAACTGCCTAAAAAACTTCCCATTGGGGTTCTTGAGGCAGCAATTATAAAAACATTTTTACAGTAAGGCATTTATTTTAAAATATTAATTTTAACAGGTCCTAATAAACCAGAAGGTTCGGTTTTTGAATCCGCTCTTATTACTGGCATTGGAATAAATGTAATTTTATTCGCTCCTGGCTGTGCATCTCCTACCAATCGATTTACCCAGGAATTAATTACCTTTACTTCGAGAGTATTTCTTCCAATGTTGAAATTATCTGTAATATCGACAACAAAAGGCTTTTTCCAAACTGTTTTTAAATATTTTCCATTTAAATAGACCTCTGCTAGATTTTTCACCTCACCCAAATCAATTTCAACTTTTTCTCCTTTGGCAAAAGCATTTACTTCAATTTTATTCGTATAAGTAGCCTCACCCGAGAAATATTTTACCCCTGGGTCACTATGTTGATCTAATGAAATAAGTTCTTTTAACGTGATCTCACTTGGTGCAGATCGATCTTTTTGGAAGCTTACTTTCCAAGGACTTTCAATTGTTTTTGTTTCAGAAATCTTTAAAGTTGGTAAAGTGAATTTATTCGTTTGGGCCTTCCCTTCAAAAACAATAAAAATAGCATCCCATGGCTTAAATGTATAAGGTATTTCAGTTCTTCCTTTTTTGATTTCATAAGAAATAGTTGTGATTTCACCTGTTTCGGGATTCCACATTTTAGGCATTTTGCCAGCAACTCGAAAAGATAAGATGGCCGAATTATCTCCTTCGGATCTACTATTTAGCCAATAGATTTCTTTTTCACCATTTTTTCTATGTTGGAATAAGATTTCATCTTTATTTTGACTAATATCAAGGTCAGGCGAAATACCTTTTTCTTTTAGGATTGATTTCAAATCTTTACCAAATGAAACATTTGGTAAGGACTTTAATTGACGAAGTAATTTATCATAAATTACGATGTTATCAGATAAACTTGGGCTACTAAGCGGTTGCGTACCTCCTATGCATACCCCTTCTTTTGCCAAGTTTAAAATTCTTTTTAAAGTGCTAAGTGTCATTTTTTGAGCAGTGGAATCTAAAAAAAGTGCTTGGTAACTTGTCCCTCCTTTACTGATTAATTTTTTATTTTGAACTGAAATAGCATCTTTCAGGGCAGAAGAATTTACAAAATCAAATTCATAACCTTGTGGTATCTTTGGTAAGGATACTTGTGTTATAGAGGTAATATTATGGTTTTCTCCATAGAAGTAAAGAATATCAGCTACATTTTTTCCTTCTTGTAATAAATATGAGCTTCTCCCTAAATAATCTCCCCAAACGCGCGCTTGATTTGCCCAAGTTTCCTGACGTGTAAACCATTGGCCAAAGGGTCCTAATGAAAAACCAGGTTTCAAATTATCTAAAGGTTGATGTACGGAAGTATGAATGACAAACCGATTTAAGCCAGAGGCCATTTCCATGTCTGCAGTACGTTTCAATGATCCAGGATGTGGTTGGTAGGAATTACCAGCTGTTGTCATAGATTCGGCGGCGACAATATTTTGACCATAAATATGAGCAACAGATGCAGATTCTCTAATGTCTCCTCTTGACCTCATTTCCTCATTTTTCCCAGCAGCCAATGCTCCTGGTTGCCACATTGCAGACATGGGAATGTCAGATTTACGTTTAACATCCATTCCATCTGCCAAATATATTCGTCCGTTTTCATGCGATTCAGTATATCGTTTCATTCCTCTTTTGGCTAATAATTCACCAATAAGTTCATAATGATTTTCAACAATTAATTCGCCAATGGTTTTTCTGAAATCCCATAAAAATTTTTCACTATCCACTGCTGAATTCACAATTCTTCCAGCTAAAACGGGCATCCAAGGTTTTAAATCATATCCTCTACGTTTAATAAATTCATCAAACATAGTTGGAGTCCAAGTCATATGTCCGGCTTCATAAGAATCCAATATCATGTGTGTAAGTCCTTCTTTTCCCATGTTTCCACCTGATGCATCTTTGTATTGATCAAGGTAGTTTTCCAAATAACGAGTAACTGCTCCTCGATCTAATTTATCAACTTCTAAACCTGTTGCCTCTGGAGAGGCAGGATGATTTTTTTTGCCAGTTAAAGAATATCCAAATCGTAAAATAGCCCATTTGCCTTTTGGCGCATTCCATTCTAAGCTTCCATCTGATTTCATTAGCTTGCTTAAGTCAATTACATCTTTAACTGAGGCTCCAATAAAATCAGGAATTACTTCTGATAAATTTTCTTTCCAAGGAATAAATCCAGCCTTGGCTTCAAATAGGTTTATTTTAGGATTGGTGTGTACGACAAATTCTGATACTAAAGTTCCCTTGGGTTTATTATCTGATTTAACCCCAAACATTGCCTCAAATCCTGCTGGTGCAGGTGGCATGGTTTTATACACCAAGCGAATCTTTTTAATAGTTAGGGGAGAAAATGTAAGGGTATTTTGTGAGGTAATTAATCCAGGTACTTTCAATAATTCTTTAAAATTCGTACCATCTTCACTGTATTGAATAGAACGATTATTTCCACCCCCTCTGAAAACAGCTAATTCCCCATAACCCTCATTAGCCAAACTTACACCATAAATTTTAGTGGGAGATTTAAATTCATACTGAATATACGTATCCTCCCCAGGATTTTTGGGCTCGAGATAATCAAAATTGTCTAAGTCTCCATCACTTAATTTTTTTAAACTGAAGTTTCCACCTGAGGTAGTAACAATTGGTGATAATTCTTGAGTTGAAATTTCATTTCCTCTTATTGGATAAGCAATTACTGCAACATCTTGATAAAATTCCAATGGTTTATGAACTTGGCCATCAGATGATTCAAAGCCACTTTCAGCAATTCTTGCATTTTGCATGGGACCTGTGGTACCTGAGGGTTGCTTGAGAATAGTTGAAATTTGCTCTCCTCCATTCATGATGGTCTCAGTCCATACATATTTTTTCATTGCATCCCCTGGTTTAACCCAAGGTCCACCCGTTACCGACCAACCTGGAGAACCTGCAATGGCCATTTCTAACCCTTTTTTCTTAGCCAATTCGGTGGTAAATTGAAATGCATCTTTCCAGGGAGAAGTCATATAGGATAGTTTTTCTTTTACCATCACCGGTGTCATCAAGGATGCATCAAAATTTTGGAAACCACCAATTCCTGTTTTTTCCATCCATTCTAAATCTTTTTGTATACCTTCCTTTGAAATATTACCGTTCATCCAATGCCACCAAACACGAGGTTTAGCTGTAGCTGGTGGTGTTTTGAAATCTTGAATATTTTGTGAAAAAGCTAATGGAATTATTCCTAAAAATAATAAGGGAGTAAAAAATCTTTTTTTCATGTAAATAGGTTTATAGCTCAAAGTTTTAACTTATTTTTAATTAACTTTCCTTAACTAAATTAAGGACAGTTAAGTTATTTATTAAAAATTAGTAAATAAATCATTCACTTGTTGAAAATTATGTAAAAACATGAAAAAAATATTTCCATTTTTCTCATTATTACTTTTTCCATTTTTAAGTTTTTCCCAAATCAAATTACCGAGATTAATTTCGAATGGAATAATATTTCAAAGAAATCAAGATTTGAAAATTTGGGGATGGGCCTCTCCTTTGGAACATATTATTGTTTCATTAGGAAATGAACGAATAGAAACGAAGGCTGATGAAAAGGGAAATTGGAAAGTAAATTTAAAGTCAAGATCAGCGGGCGGCCCTTATATTCTTTCCTTAAAAGGTAAAAATGAAATTGATATTAAAGACATTTATTTTGGGGATGTCTTTTTATGTTCTGGACAATCCAACATGCAATTGTGGATGGGTCGATTAAAATATATTTATCCCAAGGAGGTAGAATCAGCAAATTATCCATTGATTCGCCAATTCAAGGTTCCGAATGAGTATTCATTTTTGGGTCCTAATGTTGATTTTTCGGAAGGGATATGGACACCTGTGAATTCGAAAACAATACCCGATTTTTCGGGGGTAGCCTATTTCTTTGCTAAAGAGTTATTTCAAAAATATCAGGTTCCAATTGGAATTATTAATTCTTCCTTGGGTGGATCTCCAATTGAATCTTGGATTTCAGAAGCTAGCTTAAAACCATTTCCAAATGCCTATCAAGAGCTCAATCAATTTAAAAATGAAAAATTGATTCAGGAAATAGAATTACATAATCAGACCCAAAATAAATTATGGTATCAGTTTACGAGTGCATTTGATATAGGGAACGATAAACGATTTGTAAAAGCACAATTTGAAGACAATAAATGGGCCAATACACTGGTTCCAGGAAGAATTGATTCTAAAAGCCCTTTTGGGGTCTATTGGCTTCGTAAAAAAGTAATAGTTCCTGCTTCAATGGTCGGTAAAAATGCCTTATTAGAATTGGGACGAATCGCCGATGCTGATTCAGTTTTTGTAAATGGTGAATTGGTCGGAACGACCTCCTATCAATATCCTCCCCGAAGGTATCCTTTAGGTTCTTCTATTTTAAAATCGGGGGAAAATACAATTGCTATACGATTAATAAGTTCAGGTACTTCCCCTGAATTAATTGCTGGAAAAAGATACGAACTGACAACCATTTCTGACACGGTTTCCTTGGCTGGTTCATGGAAATACTTCCAATCGGTTACTTCCAATGCTATTCCTTCTCAAACAACAGTTCGATGGAAACCTACTGGATTATACAATGCAATGATAGCTCCTTTACAAAATTTGTCTATTAAAGCTGTTTTATGGTACCAAGGCGAAAGCAACGTAAACAATGCAAATCAATATGGTGACTTATTAAAATCAATGGTTTTAGACTGGCGTAATACATTTAATCGCCCCAATTTACCCTTTATAATTGCACAACTACCCAATTATTTACCAAGTACAATTGAATTGAAAGAAAGTGCTTGGGCAACGCTTCGCCAACAACAATTATCAATATTAACCCTTCCTTTTACTGGTGTTTCAAATAATATTGATTTAGGTGATTGGAATGATATTCATCCTGAAAATAAATTAGATGTTGCTAAACGATTGGCTCGTATCGCTTATCCGCTGGTATATGGAGAAACTGTTGCGGATGCAACAGGTCCGATTTGTTCAAAAGCTGAAAACAAAGGAAATTACATTTTGTTGACTTTTTCAAATGCAGAAAATGGATTACAAATTTTTGACAACCGAGTTGTCAAAAATTTTGCAATTGCAGGCAATGACAAAAAATTCATTTGGGCTAGTGCAGATATTCAAGGAAATAAAATTCGAGTGTGGAATAGTTTACCTACTGAAGTAAAATTTGTACGGTATGCTTGGGCCGATAATCCAATGCCTGTTAATGTATACAATCAAATTGGATTGCCTGCTTTTCCATTTGAAATAGAGGTACATTAAAAAAACCTCTATTTCAAATGGATGATTTTATTTGGAATTTGGATTGGAAAGTAAATTTGCAAACAAACGGTATGCACCAGGGACCGCTGCTGGTAATTCTCTAAAAAAGACCAGGCCAGTATAAATAAATCTACCTTTTCCATATTTAATGAATGCTATATTTCCTTTATCAGGGGATTCATTAGGATCATTGAAAATCAATGGAAATTCCACCTTTTCCGACTCACTTACGGCATTATAGATACTTCTTTCTTGGATCCATTGTTCGAAATCTTTTTCAGTAATTTTATTTGGAAAGTTTAAAATTTCATGTTGAGGGATAGCGAAAGTTGGTTTTGCATCCTCCAGAGTAATTCTATTTCTTGTGATGCTGATTGGCTCAGGTGCCATTTCAGCTTTCATCGGTCCTAAATTACTGGAGGTATTATATTGAACAACATAATTACCTCCATTTTCGATATACTTCATCAAATCTCTATAAACATTGTTTCCTAAATAATCCAAGGTATTATATGCCCTGATTCCGGTAACCACCGCATCAAATCGTTTCAAATTATCATAAGTTAGATTAGATTCATTAAGAAATTCAACTTGATAGCCTAATTCTTTGATAGCTTCAGGCACTCGATCACCTGCCCCCTTGATATAACCTATTAATTTTCCAGATTTTTTAATATCTGTATGAACAATTTCAATACTCGCCGGTGTGAAATAATTTTGTTCAGGGATATGGTCATAAGCAATAGTATGTTGTTGCAAAGAATCTGTCCATGAATTTGTTCCTTGTTTAAATTTAACTTTTATTCCAATGGATTGTTTTTCAGAATTTCCCAATTGTTTTTCTGAAATATTTAAACTGACATTGATTTTATCTCCGTTTTTTAAAGTTCTTTCATTTGAATCAGCATAAAGAATCTGATTATTTTTGTCTAGTATTTCCAATCCGTTTATACGAGTTGTACTCAAGGACTGAATTGCTACCTCTACGGTTTTTGTACTTTTCGAACCTTTTGGAATTACTATTAAATTTGGATTTAAACTGATAGAAGTTTTTGGAGTAAAATGGATGGGTTGTAAAATTTCTCCTTTAACCGGATCAATCGTTTGTGTTTTGATTGGTCTTGCCAATTGAAAATGTTCTCCAAATAAATCAAAACTAAGTTCAACTTCTAGAGCGGGGTCTACATCGGCCTGTCCAATTTTCATTGGATTTTCATTGGCAAAAAATCCAACACTTCTTGGTTTAGCTAACCAATAGGCCTGTGTAATGTCTTGATTTGCTTTAGCAGTATGATACCAAATGATTTTTTGATATGGTTTCCAGGTTGAAATCAAGGTATCTTTTTGATTAATTTTTAAATGTATATTTTGAACAGGAATTGCTGTTCGAATGATCAATTCTGTTCTTACTTTTATTGGATCACCGATAGCGATAGCACCATTATTGGTAGTGCCTGCCACATAGATGACTCCAGCTTTCAAGATCCAATCATCAATTTGTTTTAGTTTTTTTGCTTTCCAAAACGGATTTTCTAATTTAGAAACTAGTTTTCTAACTTCAATTAAAGAAGAAATAGATGCTTCAGGTTTTTCAAATTGATAATTTTTTAAGATATCATCTAATTTAGAATCAATGATTTGTCCACCCAATACTCGATTCCAACTAATATCTACTCCGTCATAAATAGTTAATTTTGGGGCATCTCCTTTTAAAGTTTGGAAATATTCAGTAGCGTTGCCTCTTTCCATACCAACTCCAAAACCTTGACTCTTATGTTGTGATCTGGAAAGAGCAGCCAATTCCCCAGTAGACATTCCTAATGCTGGCAAATAATTTCCGATTGGAACTTTGAATTGATCTTCTGAAATTGTTGAGTTGCCGCCAAATCGAAACGTATTCCAAAGTAGTCTTTTGGCTTGCCAAACATCAAGTCCATTTTTTAATTGATCAGGAAATCGGTTAGGATCTGCTGCTGCAGAGAAGGCTTCAATAGCTAATACTGAAGAGGCAGAGTGTTGGCCATGACCTGCGCGAGCATCTGGCGGAAATCGAGTAAAAATAATATCTGGTTTTGTTTTTCGAATGACATAAACTAGATTGGATAGAATCAGTTCTTTATTCCAAATTCGTAAAGCTTCGTCTGTTGATTTTGAAAATCCAAAATCAATTGCTTGAGAAAAAAATTGATTTGCACCATCTAATCTTCTGGCCGCCAATAATTCTTGAGTGCGAATAAGTCCCAAGGCAATTCCCTGCTCATCTCCAATGAGGTTTTGTCCGCCATCACCTCTTGTACAGGAGAAATAGTTGGTTTCCCAATGTTGATCTCTTGCAAACCAAGTAAGCATATTGGTACTTTCATCATCGGGATGTGCTGCAACATGCAAAACAGTTCCTAGGGTTTTTATGGCTTTTAAATCTTCAAACAATTGCGAAGAATTGGCCTGTTGTGACCAAGAAAAATGTGGTAATAATAAAATTAAAATGAGTCCTATTTTTTTCATAAATTTTTAATCTTCCCAATTATCAGTTCTAAATAAATTTAAAGGTAATCCTTCCTTTGAAAAAACGTTTGGCATGGCATCATTTTCGAATCCATAGCGTACTGCCACCGGATTCGGCACTTCTTTAGACCAAACCACCATGGCATTTTTCTCTAATTTTGATTCCGCTGGATAGAATTGACGATCTTCTCCTGCGATATATAAGCGACTTACCGATTCTCCATTTTTCAAAACCAACTTATCACCTACT
>JACCDK010672517.1_pt1 | contig 28391 bp, 31 predicted proteins | sample 7445871 | NCBI WGS metagenome assembly JACCDK01 (sample SAMN15323436, study PRJNA562643) | freshwater metagenome | isolation source: river surface water | place: USA:Blue River Watershed | collected 2017-08-15 | reverse complement strand
TCCACACATTCAAGGTACGTGGCGACACACTGATTTGCAAAGTGTTGTCGGGCTGATCGGCTGAGGGGAATTGAAACACCATGCGGGCGTTGGTGGGCAGCGATGGGTCCACCACCAGAGGGGGCAAGGGGTGGTCGGATGGGGCTTGGGTTTGAGACTTGATGTAAGTCCACACCATTTGCACAATGCCCATGTCCAATTTTTTGTCAGAGCTGGCGATCATTTCAGAAGACGTTGGGCGGGTGCTGGCATATTCGACTTCCAACTCTTTCACCGTCATTTGGGTTTGCCAGTGGAACAGCAAACACAATTCCACATCGTCACTCAATGGTTTTTGCATCAACTCACCGGTGTTGGTGAGGTTGTCTTTCATCCACTGTTCATAAACAGCATTGATCGCGTTGTAGTTCTCGACGGCTTCGGATTCGCTCAAGCCGTGTTTCACACTCAAAAAATAACCCACACGCACATAGGTGTCGCTGTGGTTCAAGAAGATGTTGGCACTGCGCCTTTGCTCGTCCAAGGTGGCATTGACCGCGAAATGGTTGCCCACCAAATCAAACGCGCTGGCACAGCGGTTGGCCAAGTAGGCCATGTCTTGTTTGCTGTCTTTCCATTGGGGGTGTTCTGCCACCCAGTCTTTCAAGGGTGGCATGCCCTGCGCCTGCGCCAGTGTCTGTAGACACAGCAAGATGGAAAAGAGGAGGTGCTTCATGCACCACACTTTAATTTGTTATCGCACCCAGCGCACAAACAAGGGGAATTTGTAGTACAAGTTGTTGACAGAACCGTTGCCCAAGTGCACCACCCAAGCGCCTTCCTTGCTGTCGTCCTCGGTGCCAGACCAGGTGACACGGCCAGGGTCGCCGGTGAACCAGGTGCTGTTGAGGCTGGGCACAACGCAGGTGCGGTCAACGATGGCCATGAGTTCATCGCGGCTAGGTAAGCGCCAAGGTTTGGCATTGACCACCGTGGCCACGGCCTGGGGAAACTGTCTGGCAATGGGTTCACCCGTGCATTGCTGGCCGTCCCATTGTTGGCCGTAGACACAACGCATCCATATCAATCCCGTCACCGTGTCCCGCACCTCGGCACCGTTGGTGTTGTCAACCGCCACAAACCGGCTGTCCGGGTGGGTGCGTTTTTCTTGTGGCGGGCAGTTGTCGGCCCACAAAGAGGTGCTGATCAAGCATGCAAGCCAAAAAAATTTTTTCATGGTTCAAGTCCTTTTGGCCACCAAGGTGAGGATGTCGTAACTGGCGACCAATTCGCCGAGCTGGTTGGTCACTTCCACATCCCAAGCCACCACGCCCTGTCCGACACCTTTGTCATCGCGTTTGTTTTTGTCTATTTTGCGCTTGGCGGTGAGCCTGGCTTGGATGGTGTCACCGATGCCCACAGGTTTCACAAACCGCAAGGTGTCCAAACCATAGTTGGCCAACACAGGGCCAACACCAGGCGAAACAAACAAACCAGCCGCCGCTGACAAAACAAAATAACCATGCGCGATGCGTTTGCCGAATGCCGAGTCTTTGGCCGCTTCTTCATCGAAGTGCATGTAGAAATAGTCGCCTGAAATGCCACCGAAATTCACCACATCCGCCTCGGTGATGGTGCGTCGGTGTGTCAACAAGGAGTCACCAATTTGCAGGTCTTCAAAATGGCTGCGGAAGGGATGCACGGGTTTTTCTTGCACTTGGGCCCCTCGCACATGCTCACCCGTGATGGCGGCCAACATGCTGGGTGACCCTTGCAAGGCCGCGCGTTGCAAGTAATGTTTGACCGCACGCAAACCACCCAACTCTTCTCCACCACCGGCGCGGCCAGGACCGCCGTGTTTGAGCAAAGGCAATGGGGAGCCGTGCCCGGTGGACTCTGCTGCGGCTTCACGGTCCAGCACCAAGATGCGGCCATGCCATGCGGCAGCGGCATGCACCACTTTGACAGCCACTGATGCATCGTGGGTGAACAAGCTGCCCACCAAGCTGCCTTGCCCGCGCTGGGCAATGGCCAAGGCTTCGTCCAAGTCGGCATAAGGCATGAGCGTGCTCACCGGACCAAAGGCCTCGACATCGTTCACCAGCGATGCATGCATGGGTTTTTCACACAGCAACACCGTGGGCGCAAAGAATGCGCCTTCGGCCACACCGTCACCGACAGGCTTGACCGCGCCAGCGCCACCCAGAATCAGCTTGGCCTGTTGCTGGAGCAAAGCGACTTTGTCTGTGACGTCTTGCAGTTGCGCATGCGAGGCCAAGGCACCCATGCGCACCCCTTCCACGCTGGGGTCGCCCACCAGGGTTTTGGACAAGCGTTGCAAGAGTTTTTCAGCGACAGCGTCCAAATGCTTGGCAGGCACGATGGCGCGGCGAATCGCCGTGCATTTCTGTCCTGCTTTGGTGGTGATTTCACGCGCCACTTCCTTCACAAACAAGTCGAACTCTTCGTCATCAGGACTGACGTCATCACCCAAGATGGCGCAGTTCAGCGAATCGGCTTCGGCGTTGAAGGGGATGCTTTTTTTCACCAAGTTAGGGTGGACACGCAGTTTGGCCGCGGTGTCGGCCGAGCCTGTGAACGTGACCACATCGGTCACCTCCAATCGGTCCAACAAATCACCCGTGCCACCGATGACCAATTGCAAGCTGCCCTCGGGCAAGATGCCCGACTGTTGAATCAAGCGAACGACGGCCTCGGTCAGGTAACTGGTGGCCGTGGCCGGTTTGCCTATGCAGGGCATGCCCGCCAAAAAACTGGGCGCGAACTTTTCAAGCAAACCCCAGACGGGGAAGTTGAAGGCGTTGATGTGCACCGCGACACCACCGCGTGGCACCAAGATGTGTGTGCCCGCAAATCCCCCTTGTTTGCCCAATGGGAAGGCGGGTCCTTCGTGCAACAAATGGCCTGAAGGCAATTCGTTGCTGCCGACTCCCGCATAAGCGTAAAGCGTGCCTGCACCCCCCTCGATGTCGATCCAACTGTCGGCGCGCGTCGCGCCGGTGTGGGCCGACAAGGCATACAGCGTTTCCTTGTGGTCCATCAGGTACTTGGCCAATGCTTTCAGCCGTTGCGCGCGCGCTTGGAAGTCCAAGGCCATGAGGTTGCGCAGTCCTTGGGTTCTGGCGTGGTGCAGTGCGCTTTCAAAATCGATGCCTTCGGCATGGGTTTGGGCGATCACTTGGCCGTTGATGGCACTGCGCAATGGTTGAGAGGACTGTTGCCCGACCCATTGGCCGGCGATGTAACTTTGAAGAATGGTGGTCATGGTCTGGGTAAAGAGTTGGAATCAACGTTCATCGAAACTGAGGGTGACACGGGAACTGGTGGGTTTGGATTGGCAGGACAGCACAAAGCCTTGATCGGTTTCCCATTTTTCTAGGGTGAAATTTTTGTCCATGGCCACGCTGCCTTCCATGACTTTGGCTCGGCAGGTGCAACACACACCTCCTCGGCAGGAGTAAGGCAGGTCCAGGCCCGCTGCCAAGGCCACGTCCAAAATGGGCTCATCGGCCGACATGCGCAATCTGTGTTGCTTGCCATCCATCACCAGCGTCAATTCAATTGGACCGTTCTGTAGGGGCTGGCGGTTCACTGACTGTGGTTTCAAGGCAGGTGCGGGCACTGCATTGGAAGATGCAAATCGCTCGGAATGGACACGCTCAGACGGCACACCAGCGTCCAACAAGGCTTTGCAGGTGTCTTCGATCATGCCTTCGGGTTTACACACAAACACCTCGTCCATGCTCGGGGCTGGCAACAAGGTGTCGAGCATGCGACGCACTTTGGCTTCGTCAATGCGGCCTTCCAGCAAGGCCACGTCTTGCGCTTGTCTTGACAAGACATGGATCAAGGTCACGCGTTCGGGGTACTGGTCTTTCAAATCTTGCAAGGTTTCATTGAACATGACCGTGCCCATGGTTTGGTTGCCATATACCAAGGAGAAGTGACTGTCTTCCTGGGTTTCGAGCGTGTGGCGCATGATGGACAAGACCGGGGTGATGCCCGACCCTGCCGCAAAACCCACCCGGTGAATGGCTTGCGAATGCTTGGACACAAAACGTCCATCGGGAGGCATGACCGACAACACATCGCCTGCTTGCAGGGATTGATTGGCCCACGTGGAAAACACGCCGCCCTCCACCAGCCGAACACCAATGTCGATTTCTCCGCTGGCCGTGTAATGACGAGGGGTGCTGCAAATGGAATAACTGCGACGCACCTCATGGCCGTCAATGCGTGCTTTCACGGTGACAAATTGGCCGGGGGTGAATGCGAACGCCGACTTCAATGCAGCGGGCACCATCAGCGTGATGACCACCGATCGCCCGGCCTCTACCCGAACACCTCGAACCTTCAAATCATGAAAATGGGCGGATGCAGACATGGCGTGCTCAATAGGGTTTGAAATAGTCAAAGGGCTCCCAACAATCCAGGCACTTGTACATGGCCTTGCAAGCGGTCGAACCAAAATGTGATGTCTCGGTGGTGTTGCCCGACTGGCATTGGGGACAGGGCACAACCGGGGTGGGTGTGCGTTTGGCCAGCTGCACCACTTGGCCATTGCTTGGTGTGTTGCAACGCGCGGGCGGCGCGATGCCATAAGCCTTGAGTTTGTCCAGCGCTTGCGGGGTCATCCAATCGGTGGTCCAAGCGGGGGCCAACTGGGTCACCACTGTTGCTTGGTAGCCGGCGTGGGACAAGGTGCTCAGCACATCGTCACGTATTTGCGTCATGGCCGGGCAACCGCTGTAGGTGGGCGTGATCACCACCTCCAAAGCCTGTGCATCGCCTCGGATGTCCCGCAACACCCCAATTTCACGCAAAGAAACGACGGGGATTTCGGGATCGGTCACCGATTCGAGCAAGTGCCAAACGGCATGATGCGGATCGGCATCGCCGGGTAAAGCCAGCGGTCCGTTCACCAAGAAGCACCTGGGTGTTGTCGGGCCAGGCCTTGCATCTCGGCCAACAAAAAACCCATGTGTTCCGAATGAACCCCATGCTTGCCTTGGGTGATGTAGCCCCCCACTGGCGGCAGTGACAAGGTCGCCTCTGCCAAGGTGTCGGCCACCAAGGCCTCCCAGGGTGCTTTCAAGGTGGCGATCGGGGGCAAACCCAAGGCCGTTAAGCCACTCTCCACCATGGGGCTGTCGCTCCAAAATTCTTGGGTGTAAGGCATCAGATGCTGCAGGGCCGCTTGGGCTTTGTGGTGCGATTCAGCCGTGCCGTCGCCAAACCGAATCAGCCAATCGCGGGCGTGCTGAAAGTGGTAGCGCGCCTCTTTGAGTGACTTGCTGGCAATGGCCGCGATGTGTGCATCTTGGGCGGCTTGCAACATGTCCCACAGCAACACCATCCATGCGCTGTAGAGAAAATTGCGGGTGATGGTGACCGCGTAATCACGATCAGCCGAGCTGGTGGGTGTCAGTGCGGTGGAATGTGGCAACTCGACCAAGGTGCAGTTGAGAAATGCCGAGGCATCTCTGAAGTAAGCCAAGCTGTCCTCGCTCGAACCGTCTTGGCGCAGTTCGACCACATGTTGATAAAGCAAACGCGCCTGCCCGATCAAGTCCAAGGCGTTGTTGGCCAATGCCAAGTCTTCTTCCAAGATGGGGCCATGGCCACACCACTCGGCATTGCGCTGTCCCAGGATCAGGGCGTTGTCAGCCAAATGCAGGGCCAATTCGGCAACCGCATGCGTGCTGGCGGCGCTCACATGTGCCCCACTTCATCGGGGATGTTGAAAAAAGTCGGGTGGCGGTACACCTTGTCACGTGCGGGCTCGAACAAGGTGTCTTTGTCTTGCGGGTCACTGGCTGTGATGGCGGCAGAGGGAATGACCCAAATGCTCACGCCCTCTTGACGGCGGGTGTAAACATCCCTGGCCATGTGCAAGGCTTGTTGGGCATCTGCCGCATGCAAACTGCCGCAGTGTTTGTGCTCCAGGCCTTGTTTGCTGCGCACAAACACTTCCCACAAAGGCCACTCTTTCATGGTCAAAGCTGGATCGGTGTGGCTCATGCGGCCTCCTGCTGGGCAGTCCGTTGCAGCGACTGTTTTTGGGCATAAGCCAAAGCGGCTTCACGCACCCATTGCCCATCTGTATGGGCTTTCACGCGTGTGGCCAATCGCTCTTTGTTGCAAGGACCCTGGCCGTTAACGGTCGCCCAAAACTCGTCCCAATCGATCTGACCGTAGTCGTGGTGACCACGGGCTTCGTTCCATTTCAAATCGGGGTCTGGCAAGGTCACACCCAGTATGCGGGCCTGGGGCACGGTGGCATCGACAAACTTTTGTCGCAGTTCGTCGTTGCTGATGCGCTTGATGCCCCAGCGCATGCCTTGCGTGCTGTGCGCACTGTCAGCGTCTGGTGGTCCAAACATGGCCAAGCATTTCCACCACCAGCGGTTGACCGCGTCTTGCACCATGTCTTGCTGTGCCTGGGTGCCTTTCATCATGGCCAATAAAGCCTCATAGCCTTGGCGTTGATGGAACGATTCTTCCTTGCACACCCGCACCATGGCCCGGGCATAGGGGCCGTAACTGCATCGGCACAAAGGGATTTGGTTCATGATGGCCGCGCCATCGACCAACCAACCGATGACACCCACGTCGGCCCAGGTCAGCGTGGGGTAGTTGAAGATCGAGCTGTATTTGGCCTTGCCGGTGTGCAAAGCGTCCAACATCTGGTCGCGGCTGGTGCCCAAGGTTTCGGCGGCACTGTAGAGATACAAACCATGACCGCCCTCGTCTTGCACCTTGGCTATCAGAATGGCTTTGCGCTGAAGGCTGGGTGCGCGGCTGATCCAGTTGCCCTCGGGCAACATGCCAACGATTTCGCTGTGAGCGTGCTGGCTGATTTGACGCACCAGGGTTTTGCGGTAGGCGTCCGGCATCCAATCTTTGGGTTCGATTTTGCCGTCGGCATCGATGACCGCGTCAAATTTGGCTTGCGCCGCTTGCAACACGGCCTGTTCGGACGTGGACAGCACCGCACTGACCAGCGGGCGCTCTGTTGGCGCGGTGGAGCCATCGGGCACATTGAAAGATTGGGTGTACATGGCGCTTCCTGATTGACACATTAGAATAGCATAACTGATACAAAATCTCAAAGAAAAATATAGTTTTCTGTATCATAAGAAGACCCTCATTTCCTGTCACTGCCTGTGCCAAACCCCGTCGACAAAAGAATCCAAGCCTTTCAACAACAAACCCGCATGCAGGCAGGCTCGTTGATCGTGTCGGTGTTTGGCGACGCGGTACACCCGCGCGGCGGTGTGGTTTGGCTCGGTTGCCTGATTCGCATGCTGGAACCTTTGGCGCTGAACGATCGGTTGATCCGCACGGCCATTTACCGACTGGTTCAAGACGATTGGTTGACCACGCAAACCCAAGGCCGCAAAACCGACTATGCATTGAGCGACACCGGTCGCATGCGGGTGGAGGAGGCCTCCAAGTTGATCTACAGCGGTGGCGCTTCCAAGTGGGATTCGAAGTGGCGAATGATTTTGACCAATGCCGATTGGCCTGCACACGCGCGTGCGGCCTTGCGCCGGGCTTTGTACTGGCATGGCTTTGGCGAATGGAATGCCCATGCTTTCTTACATCCCAGTGCCGATTTGAAACAAGTGTTACAGACTTTGCAGGCCGAGGGCGTGCTGAACAAATCGACCAACTTGGTGACCTTGCTGTCCCCGTTGTTGCCTACCCCATGGACCATCAGCCACCAGCAAGTGGTGGCGCAGGCCTGGGACTTGAAGCACTTGGGGAGAGGGTATGTGGCGTTTTCAAAGCAATACCAACCCGTGCTGGCCTACCTGCAAAAAAATCAAGTGCCCAACCAATCGGCTTTTTTACTGCGCATCCTGCTGGTGCATGATTTCAGACGCTTGCTTCTGCGCGACCCGATGCTGCCTTCGGCCTTATTGCCAGTCCACTGGCCCGGCTCACAAGCCAGGTTGTTGTTCAACAAACTGTATGCCGCGGTGCAAAAAGCGTCAGAGCAGTATTTGGACGAACATTTTCAAACGGCGGATCAAACCACGCCAGCACGCGGCACTGTTGTCAGCAAGCGTATTGCTGCAATGCGTGGTCGTTCAAAATTTTGACTCTGCGCACATTGACATCCAACACACCCTCGACCGAAAGCTTGGAGAAAACACGGCTCACGGTTTCCAACTTCAAACCCAAATAGCTGCCGATCTCATCACGGGTCATGCGAAGCACCAACTCTGAACGCGAATACCCTCTGTCATGCAAGCGCTTGACCAAGTTGATGAGAAAAGTTGCGACACGCTCTTCTGCCCGCATGTGACCCAGCAAGAGCATGATGTTTTGCTCTCTGACAATTTCACTGCTCATCAAATGAAACACATGCTTTTGGAATTGCTTGGCCACGGCCTCGTTGGATTCCAATTGCAAGGATGAAATCATGCAAATCTCAGCGTCCTCCAATGCGATGGCTTCGCTGTGATGTTGATCGCTCAAAAAACCGTCCAATCCCAACATTTCACCCGCCATGTGAAACCCCGTCACCTGGTCTCGCCCGTCTGTGGAAGTGACGATGGTTTTGAAAAAACCGGTACGGATGGCGTAAAGCGCCACGAAAGGCTCTCCGCTTCTGAACAAGGACATGCCGCGCTTGATGGTTTTTCGCACTTCGACAGCATCTTCCATGATGTCCAAGTCCATTGAGCTGAAAGTGTGGGAGAGGCAATGCGCACGTTGCATGCAGTTGCCGCATGCAATCACATCGTGCTGCGTTTGAAACACCTTGGCGATGTCAAAGTGCACGGTGGGGGTGATCGTATGTAAAGAGTTCATGTGACCTTCTCCCTTGAGTTGATAGAAGTGTGCTGAATCTCCAACCATTTGTATGTACGCTGATGTACATCACATCGCATTCACATGAGCGCGGGTAGCAAGCGGCTGTATTCATTTTTGCAAACCCGATAGCACTCACAGGCTTGTTCTTGCATGCGTGGTCGGTCCAGCACTTTGATGACGCCACGGCTGTACTGAATCACGCCACTTTGCTGCAGCCTGAGCGCTGCGAGGGTGATGCCTTCCCGTCTGACACCCAGCATGTTGGCAATGAGTTCATGGGTGAGCTGCAAATCGTCACTTTGGATCTTGTCCAGGTTGGTCAACAAAAATCGACACAACTGCTGCTCAGTGCTGTGGTGTCGGTTGCAAACCGATCTTTGGGCCACTTGTGTCATCAGCGCTTGCGAATATTTCAACAACAGGTTGTACAAGTTTTCAGAGCGGTGGACTTCAGCTTTGAAAGCACTGGCCTCCAGCTTGAAGCCATAGCCTGCTGTTTGCACCACCGAACTCGTCGGGGTGGAGTCCCCGCCCGTGAACAAGGAAATACCCACCATGCCGTCATTGCCTATGGCGGCTGTTTCGGAATATGAGCCGTCCTCGGTGATGTAGAGCAAGGAAACAACCGAGTTGACTGGGAAGTACACATGGCTGACCCTTTCACCAGACTCCGCCAACACCTGACCGGCATGCAAGGGGACCATTTTCAATTGAGGCTGCCATTGATCCCAAGCCATGTCTGGCAGACTGGCCAGCAGGTGATTGCTGCTTCTCTGCACACTGTGAATCATGGTTAGCTCCTTGAAATCAATTACCGTATTTGCAATATATGTCAGTTGCATTGAAATAAGTATCTCTATTGACACTATTCACGGCCCAATCAGGCTAATATGACCCATATCAATGCGCGGTCGATGAATGCACTTGTGCAGGTGAAACCGCGTGAGAAAGTTTGCAATAACGAGACGGTGTCATGCCTTTGTGGTCTCTGAAAAATCTCGAAAAATTGCCCGGTGTTGAAAAGCCCAAGTCCATCGACAAATGGGTCATGCTCTCTTTCTTCATCATCAATCGTTTGACGGCCTCTTCCACACGAATCGAATTCCAATACACCTGGGGTGAGGTTTTCAATTGGTCATGGAACAACTCAAAAAAGCGGCTTCTGGACAATCCCACAACTTCGGCCACGCGCTCGGCCACCACGGGCTGACCCAGTTGCGCATGCATGTGCGCAATGGCCACTCGCAGTCGGTAATCAATCAACTTTCGTCGCCGCATGACACCGGAGCGAGGCAAGGCACTGATGTTGTTAGCAATGGTCTGCTGCACCAGATGTCGCACGCCTGAGGCCAAGCTGTCGGCGTCTGCACTGGCACTGTCTGCGATCAATTGCAACAGGCCCGCGCAAGCTTGTCGAATGGTTGGCGTGAAGACGATTTGCGGTTGGGACAGCACCACGGGACAGCCCAAATGGTGATGCAATCCATCAAGCCATTCATCGTTCACAAACAGCATCAAAAAAAGTGCAGGCTGTTGTGGATGGAGTAACTTCAAGTCATGGGACTCGTGGCTGTTGGCGGCAAGCGCTGTGTTTTCGTCGAAACGAACCAACTGTCCCCCTGCCTGCGTCATGGCTGCACCACCGCCCAACCAAAAGCCAAAGTGGGTTTGCGAGTGGGCTTGCATCACCAAGTCATGGCTGAACTCCAGCACTTCGACACGGCCAAATTCGCCTTCGATGATGGATGAGAAATGAATGGGTGTGGTGTTTTTCATCTAGGCAGTGTGCGAGATCTGCCTTGTTTTTTCCGTGCGCTGTCACGCATACAGCAATCGATCGTATTCTTTCTTGACCACGGCGTAGCACTCGCATGTGCGACATTCCAGGCCCTGACGGTCGAGGATTTTGATGCTGCCTCTGGCGTATTGAATCAAGCCTGCCTTTTGCAATTTGCCCGCGGCTTCGGTGACACCTTCGCGCCGCACACCCAGCATGTCCGCGATCAACTCTTGCGTCATGTTCAGCTTGTTCCCTTTCAATCGGTCCAAGCTCAACAGCAACCACCTGCAAAGTTGCTGATCCAGCGAATGGTGGCGATTGCACACAGCTGTCTGGGTCATTTGGGTCATCAAGGCCTGGGTGTAGCGCAGCAGCAAATGCAGCACGTCGCTGCAATCATTGAACTCCTTGTTCAAAAAAGAGGCTCTGACACGAAAACCTTGGCCCGCGCTTTGCACCACGGCTCGACCGGGCATGGCGTCTCCCCCCATGAACATGGACACCCCCACCATGCCCTCATCACCCACGACGGCGATTTCAGCCGAATGGCCATCCTTCAGGACATACAACAAAGACACGATGGCATTGGCTGGAAAGTAAGCGTGCGTCAACTTGGCGCCTGACTCGTAGATCACACGGCCCAAGGTCATTTCGACGGCCTCCACGTTCGGCGCCCAGCGTTGCCACACCTCTGGTGGTAAAGACTGGAATAAATGGTTTTGCTGTTGAAGGTCTGACATGGGCTTGTTTGAATGCTTTGTTCAAGCCAGAATTTACAGAGCGGTACAAGCCCCATATGTGCTCTTTCGCACACATGAGCGCAATGCTTTGGATTTGAGCGACATGGCATCCGGTCAATTTCAACTGAACAGGACACATTTGCCACTTCTCTGTCCCTTTGCATACGCGCCTGAAAAGCGTCTGAATGAATTGAATAGTTGACACTTTGAAAATGCCGATAATCGAAGAGCACTGACCGCCGAACAACGGGTCAGGTTGTTCGTTGGTGGTGATGCATTTTGAAGGTGTGCAATGGCATTCAATGTGGTGGGTTTGGCCCTGAAGAGGCCTTACACCTTTGTGGTGATGGCGCTGATGTTGCTCATCTTGGGGCCTCTGGCTGCACTGCGCACACCCACCGATATTTTTCCAGACATTCGCATTCCAGTGATCGCTGTGGCCTGGACCTACACCGGATTGCCACCCGATCAAATGGCGGGTCGCATCACCACCTTGTACCAGCGCGTGCTGACCACCACGGTCAATGACATCGAACACATCGAAGCCAACTCTTACAACGGCATTGGCATTGTCAAAATCTTTTTTCAGCCTGGCGTGAACATCGCTGTGGCCAATGCGCAGGTCACCGCCATTTCCCAAGTGATGATTCGGCAAATGCCCCCAGGCACCATGCCGCCCTTGATCATCAACTACAACGCCTCCACCGTGCCCATCTTGCAACTAGCACTGGCTGGCAAGGGCTTGACCGAGCAAAACTTGGCAGATCTGGGTCTCACCCAAGTGCGCACACCGTTGGTGACCGTCCCGGGCGCGGCGATTCCCTATCCCTATGGCGGCAAAACACGTTTGGTTCAAATGGACTTGAACCCCTCTGCCTTGCAAGCCCGTGGTTTGTCGGCGCAAGACGTGACCAATGCCTTGGCCGCACAAAATTTGCTGATTCCTGTGGGCACCCAAAAAATGGGAAGCCTGGAATACACCATCAGCCTGAACAATGCGGCGACCGATTTGAAAGACCTGGGCAATTTGCCGATCAAATCGGTCAACGGGTCCATGGTGTTTGTGCGCGATGTGGCCCATGTGCACGATGGCAATGCACCCCAAACCAACATCGTGCATGTGGATGGCAATCGATCGGTGCTGATGTCGGTTTTGAAAAATGGCAACACCTCCACCTTGGCCATCGTGGATGGCGTGCGTGAAAAGTTGAGGGCCATCAAATCGTCTTTGCCACCCAACTTGACCGTGCAACCCATCAACGACCAATCGATTTTTGTGCGTGCCGCTGTTCAAGCTGTGGCCATGGAGGGCTTGATTGCCGCCGCATTGACCAGTGTGATGATTTTTCTGTTTTTGGGCAGTTGGCGTTCCACCCTGATCATCGCGGTTTCCATCCCCTTGTCCATCATGGGTGCCATCATTGGTTTGTATGCATTGGGTGAAACGCTCAACATCATGACTCTGGGCGGGCTGGCGTTGGCGGTGGGTATTTTGGTCGATGACGCCACCGTCACGATTGAAAACATCAACTGGCATTTGGAACAAGGCAAGGATGTTGAAACAGCCATCTTGGATGGTGCACAACAAATCGTGGCGCCAGCCTTTGTGTCCATGCTGTGCATTTGCATTGTGTTTGTGCCCATGTTTTTCCTCGAAGGTGTGGCGCGGTTTTTGTTTGTACCCATGGCTTTGTCGGTGATGTTGGCCATGGCCTTTTCGTTTTTGCTGTCGCGCACCTTGGTGCCGACCATGGCCAACTACTTGCTCAAACCACATGCCCCGCACACCGACATGCACGGGTTGAACAGCGCCTTGCCTCCCACACGCAACCCGATCGTGGCGTTTCAACGTGGCTTTGAAGCGCGTTTCGAGTCGTTCAGATCGGGTTACAAGTCGGTCTTGCAATTGGCGCTCGCCAACAGTCGCAAGGTGGTGCTGGGTTTTGCCTTGGTGGTCTGCGGCAGTTTTGCTTTGGTGCCCTACCTGGGTAGCAATTTCTTTCCAGATGTCGACGGGGGTCAGATCTTGATTCATGCCCGCGTGCCAGTGGGCACACGGGTCGAAGAAACCGCAGCACGGTTCGCCAACATCCAAAAAGCCATACGCGAAGTGATCCCGGCACACGACATCACCACAGTGGTGGACAACATCGGTTTGCCCCCCAGCAGCATCAACCTGATTTACAACAACACAGGGGTGATTGGCACACAAGATGGGGACATCCAAATCGCCCTCAGTCCTGGTCATGCGCCTACAGCGCAATATGTGCGTGTGCTGCGCGAGAAATTGCCGCAGCAATTTCCAGACACGGTGTTTTCATTTCCACCAGCGGACATCATCAGTCAAATTCTGAATTTCGGCGCGCCTGCACCGATCGACATTCAGATTCGAGGCAACAACCTGTCAGCCAACTTTGAATATGCCAATGTGCTTCTGAAAGAAATTCGGCGCATCCCCGGTGTGGCGGATGCCCGGATTCAACAATCAGCCAAAAGCCCTGTTTTCGAGGTGAATTTGAACCGCACACAAGCTCAGGAAATGGGCATCACCGCGCGTGATGTGACCAACAACATGGTGGTCAACTTGGCAGGCAGCAGCCAAGTTTCACCCACTTTTTGGCTGAACCCGGCCAACGGCATTTCCTATCCCGTGGTCATGCAAACGCCGCAGTACGAACTTGATTCGCTTCAAGCACTGGCCAATGTCCCGGTCACACCAGCAAACACTGCGGGTCAACAGGTGCTTGGTGGAGTGGCCAACTTCAACCGCACGGTGAAAAACGCCTTGATCAGTCAGTACGACATGCAACCCATGGTTCAAATCAACGCGGCAACACAAGACCTGGACTTGGGCACGGTGGCCAAAGACATCCAACGCGCCATCAATGCCACACAAGACCAACTGCCCAAGGGCACCAAAGTGGTGATGTTGGGTCAGGTGCGGACCATGGAAAAAGCTTTTTCTGGTTTGTTGTGGGGCTTGTTGGGTGCCGTGGTGTTGATTTACTTTTTGATCGTAGTGAATTTCCAATCATGGACAGATCCGCTGGTGATCGTCAGTGCCCTGCCTGCAGCCTTGGCCGGGATTGTGTGGATGTTGTTTGCCACACGCACCACTTTATCTGTTCCAGCGCTGACTGGCGCCATCATGTGCATGGGCGTGGCCACTGCCAACAGCGTGTTGGTGATCAGCTTTGCGCGCGAGCGCTTGTCCGAATGGGGTGATGCGGTCGAAGCCGCTTTGGATGCCGGCTTCGTTCGGTTTCGGCCCGTGCTCATGACCGCCTTGGCCATGATGATTGGCATGGTGCCCATGGCTTTGGGTTGGGGTGAAGGTGGCGAACAGAACGCACCTTTGGGTCGCGCTGTGATTGGAGGCTTGTTGTTTGCCACCGTCGCCACCCTGGTGTTGGTGCCTGTGCTTTTCAGCATGGTGCATGGCCGACGCGCAACCGATGCGCCACACCATTTAAATGGGGATGTACAACATGCATGATTCAACAAGAACGACCAAGTTAATCATCAGCGGTGTGTTGCTCGCCGCGATGGCGGGCGGTGCCGTCTTGGTCTACAACGGCTTGCAAGCCCGGTCCAAAGCCTCACAGCAACTGCAAGTCCAGGCCGACAAACAAGCCATTCGGACGGTGACTGTCATTTCGCCCTCCCACTCGGAAGGATCTGCAGCGTTGGAATTGCCTGGTCGCATCGAAGCCTATGCCCGGGCTCCTTTGTATGCACGCATCAGTGGTTATCTGAAGAGTTGGAAAGCGGACATCGGCACCCCTGTCAAAGCAGGCCAGTTGTTGGCCGAAATTGAAACGCCCGATTTGGACCAGCAAATATTGCAAGCCAGTGCCGAGCTGGCCAGTACCCAAGCCAATGCATCTTTGTCTGAAAACACTGCCAAGCGTTGGCAATCTTTGCAAGCAACCAACTTTGTTTCTGTCCAAGCTGTGGAAGAAAAAATGGGCGATCTGCGGGCCAAGCAAGCGGTGGTCAATGCCTCGCAAGCCAACCTCAATCGCTTGCACGCCTTGAAAAATTACGCCCGCATCGTCGCCCCATTTGATGGCGTGGTGACTGCTCGGTCTACGGATGTGGGTGCGCTCATCAATGCAGGGGGCACCCCAGGCACAGAACTGTTTGTCGTGTCCGATGTCCGCAAATTGCGCTTGTATGTGAATGTGCCGCAAAGCCAAGTGGTGGGCATTCGCACGGGCAGCAAGGCCAAGTTCAGCGTCCCGGAACGACCTGACACGGTCTTCACCGCCACTGTGCAATCCATGTCACAAGCCATTCAATCAGGCACAGGCGGCATGTTGGTGCAACTGACTGCAGACAACGCGCAAGGCCAGTTGTTGCCCGGCGGCTATGCCAATGTGCGCTTTGAAATGCCCAACACCACACCGTACTTGAGCATTCCACCCAGTGCTTTGATTTTCACCAAGACAGGTGTGCAAGTGGCCACAGTGAATGCCCAAAGCAAAGTGGCGCTCAAACCAGTGCTGATCGCACGCGACCACGGCACTCGTTTGGATTTGTTGTCGGGCTTGGAGGTGTCAGACCAAGTCATTGAAAATCCGCCAGATGGCGTGTCGCAAGGCGACTTGGTTCGCGTGGCTGCACATGAAGCGAGCAAATGATTTCTTGACTCAATATGTCAAAACCGTTAATAATTAATCAAATTACTGCATTTGCTTGATGACAACCACAACAGATTTACGGCAGTTCAAGCGGCGCATCATTTCATTGGAGTTGATGCATGCTGTTTGATCACTGCGCTGTATGCCAGCAATGCTGTCATGTCGAAGCCGGCTACCCACCTTTAGAAATCACCCTCACGCGCACCGAGAAGCAACAACTGGTCAGCGTATGCATTGAACAACAATGCCCTCACTTGGGTCCTTCTGGTTGCACGATGGGTGATGACAAGCCCTTTGGATGCAAACTCTACCCACTGAGCTACAACCCGAAAAACAAAAGTTTTTATTTTGATACCGACTGTCCTTTGATGGACCCCTACATCGCCTCCTTGGATGATGAATCCAGTGATGCATCGATGCATTTGAAAGGCGCACAACAAGTTATATTGCGTCTAGAAAAAACAGACCCTGATTTTTTGAAGAAAAACCATGCGATCGATCAAGCGTATTTCGACTTGAAAAAAATCCCCGTCGCAAAATCTTCAAAAAAGACAGTGAAAAAAACTTGAAAAAAGGCAACACAATGCATGGCACGCTCTATCAATTCAAACCTTTGAATTCGCACTCCTCAAGCCCCAAGGTGCATGAAGTCGGGTTCCAGAGTTGGACAGAAGACAACCTGTTGGTTGAGAGCGAGCACAACGACATTCTTTACTACACCACCCGTTGGGATGCTTTGTGCCCCTATATCAATGTCTCAGACGAGATGCTGAACTTTGCACCTCGCCCCTTTGTGGTTTATGCCCTGCCACCCGACAGCCCCTACGGCGTGCCCATCAACGACAAATACGGTTTGGTTGATTGCTTTGCTGACAGCTTTTGGCAAGAGGCCCGGCGCGAGCGTAAATTCCGCGAACTCGACAAGCAATACAAGCACTTCACCTATTCAGAACGCGTGGTGGCAGGTAAAGACATCACGGTAGAAGACATGTTCGAGATGGGTGGCGAGCATTTCGCCAATTACTACATCGATGATCGCGAGGTTGAGGGTTTTGTCGACTATGTGCGCCATCTGGATGTGTTGATTCTCCAAGTCCACTCACCTGAAGGCGAATTGGTGTTGACCGATGTGTCGATCTTGCTGCCTCAGTACAACCAGTTGTATGGCAGCTTCTGTCAATGGAACCGCGCCTTCAAAAACCGCTCGCCTGGCATTTACGCGTGTTTGCAAGCGTGCCGCTGGGCTTCAAAGAATGGTTTGCAGTATTACAACCTGGGACCCGTTGACGACTATGGTTACAAAGCTTTGTTTGTGACCGACTATGAGCCCATTTATGCAATGGCGCTGATCGAGCCCGACCATCCATTGGCCACAGACCCGACATCACCGCTGATCGTGGACTTCAAGCCTCACGAACTCAACCAAATTTACCGTCAACCCAACAAGCATGAACAACAGGTTCATGCAGAGTTGGCCATGGCTGGTTGAGGGGGGCGCCACGCTCAGGTGGCGATCAACATCAGAAGTAGTGCTTTTCGCCGAAGCTGATGTCGTAATCGATGAACAGCTCATCGCCTTTGGTCACAGGCTTGATGCATTCCAACACCCCGTTCTTTTTGAAACGCAAATTGGGTTGTTTGGAATGGTTCAGGTAGATGGCCATGTCAAATGTGTTCAAGCCTATGGTGGGGATGCTCACTGACTTTTTGTCGTAGTAGCAAAAAGTGTCAATTTGATCTCGCACACCCCGTGGTAGTTTCTTGATTTCCTGCTTGGACACATCTATTTCCTTGATGCGCACATAGCTTTTGAGAGGGTGAGCACCCTTGGGAATGTCTCGAACTGCAAACACACCAATGCCGTGAATCGGGGACACTCCCAGCCGGCAAAAAACTTCAGAGTTCAAATGCTGCAGGATTTTTTTCTTGGTGTTCAACATGGCTCAGCTTTCAATCGATCAGTCACTATACCCAATGGGCATGGCGATTTCAGTGCATTGGGTCCCAAGTTTGCAACCATTTGACAAAATGACCCAGGCCTTCATCCAACGTGGTGTCGCTCCATTGCCCAATCATGCTCAATAAGCGCTCTTCGCTGGCGCAGGTGAGCGCCACATCGGCCGGTTGCATGGGTGCGTACTCGATGATCGGTTGCACTTGAAGGTGCTTCGCGAGCAAGGCCACGAAATCATTCACTTCAACCGGTCGCTGGTGCCCCATGTTGACGATCTCGGGGCTTGTCAATGTTGATGTTGGTTCCACCAATTTGCTGATGGCTTCCACGATATCGCTGACAAAAGTGAAGTCGCGCCTGAGTTTGCCCTCGCCAAATACCTTGATAGGCTGTTGTCGGCGCATGCTTTGGGCAAACATGAAGGGCGCCATGTCCGTCCGACCCCAAGGTCCATAAACCGTGAAGAAGCGCATGCCAATGGAGCCCATGCCGTATTGGGCATGATAGGCATAGGCCATGGCTTCGTTGGCCTGCTTGGTCGCTGCATAAAACGATTGGGGCTGATCGGTGCGATCGGTTTCAACGAACGGCACTTGGTTGCGCAGCCCATAAACACTGGAGGAACTGGCATAGAGTAAACGTGGGGTTTGGTGCAAGTGACAGGCCTGTAAAACCCGGGCAAAACCCACCAAATTGGGTGTGACAAAATCCAGCGGCGCTTGCATGGAATGCCTCACACCCGCTTGCGCGGCCAAATGCACCACCGTGTCAGGCTGCCAACGTGTCAACACTTGGTCAAATGCATTCTCTTGTCCTATGTCCAGTCGTACATATTCAATGCCTGATCGGGTGATGAATTCAGCCAAGCGCTCTTTGCGCAACCGAACCAAGATGGGATCAACCGCTTGTGGTGATTCACCTTCCAAAGACACCAGGTCACAACCCAGCACCTGGTGGCCACTCTGCTGCAAACTGTGAGCGAGTTGCGAACCAATGAAACCTGCAACGCCTGTGACCAATACTTTTTTTGTCATGTCATTCAATCTGCTGAGATGGCCTGAAGCATGGCCATGTTGTTGATCACGCCCATGTCTCGAAAACTCCAAACCGCTTTGGCCTTGTCAGTTGCTGTTCTTTTGTTGACAGGCCTGCTGTTGTTCCAATCCCCATGGAACCAAGACTGGATGCTGGCCGTGCACAGCCTGGACATGGGGCCCGATGCGCTGTGGTCGTTTGCCACCCAATTCGGCGATGCGGGTGCGGCGTTTTTGCTGTTGTTGGTGCTCAGCCAGTTTTCACCACACGGTGCATCCATGGTCTTGAAATGTTTTGTGCTGGGGTCGTTGGCTTCAAGGGTTTTGAAAACCTGGATTTTTTCTCCAAGACCGTTGGGGGTGCTGGACCCCTCTTTGCTGCACACCATCGGCGCACCGCCCAGTGGCCCCAATTCCATGCCCTCGGGGCATTCGATGACGATTGCAGCGGCGGTCTGTTTGGTCTTGCTCATGTTCCCGCGTGCTGTTGGACGCCCATCTATTTGGATACCGCTGATTTTAGGTGGCGCGGTGGTGGCTTTTTCTCGGGTGGTGGTGGGTGCCCACTGGCCGGCGGATGTGTTGGTGGGCACTGGCCTGGGCGTGGTGGTGGCCTGGTTGGCGTGGGTCTGGGAACAACAACGCAGTTGGTCGCATCGCCTGAACCAACCCTGGGGGCAATACCTGTTGCTGTTGCTGGAGTTGGGCATGTCGATCTACCTCTACAGCAGCAGCACGGACACCGAGGCGGCGCGTTGGGCTTTTGACATCACGGCCACCGTGGGCGTTGCGGGTGCCATGTCTCGCTATGCGCGTTTGCGCCGGTCCAGCTTGAACGCATGACACAAGGTTTGATTCCTCGCTGGCTGATCATCTCATTGGGTTGGATGTTGGGGCTGGGTTTGCTCTTCTGGCTGCTTCACCAGGTTGATCTTTCAGCACTGGGCCAAGCAGCCATGGCTGTCAGTCCCCTCATGTGGTTGGCTGCCACGGCGTTTTGGTTACTGAGCTTTGTGTTCAGAGCTTGGCGGATGCAGCAAGAATGGGCCTGGCGCAGGCCTGTGGGCTTGAACGTGGCATTGCGTTTGGTGCTGCTGCACAACGCCGCTGTTTTGTTATTGCCCTTTCGCAGTGGTGAATTGGGTTATCCCTTGTTGGTTCGCCGAGTGTTTGGCGCTCGCATGGGCATGGCCTTGCGCAGTTTGGGGTGGCTTCGGATTCAAGACGCTTGTGTATTGGGTCTGTTCGCCGTGCTTTTGTGGTCTGGGACACCCACATGGTTGATGTGGTTTGCACCCTTGTGTTTGTTGTCGCTGGTGTTTTGGCCTTCCACTTGGTGGTTGCGCTTGCTCAAACGGCGCGCTTGGTGGGCCAAAGCCTTGCGCCATGTGTTGCACCGCCGTGCCACACGCGCTGCATGGTTGCTGTCCGTGGGCAACTGGGTGTGCAAACTGGGTGTGGTGGCTGGTTTGTTGATGCTATGGCTCCCGCTGTCCACATGGTCTGGTTTGCAGGCGGCGATTGGTGGTGAATTGGCGGGCTTGCTGCCCTTGCAAGGTCCTGCGGGTCTGGGCACATACGAAGCCGGTGTTTGGTTGGGCGCTGGCCTGACCAGCGCCAGCACCCAAGAGGTGGCGGGGGCGGCATTGCTGGTGCATGTGTTTTGTTTGGCGGTGTCTCTGGGTGCAGCTGCCCTGGCCTGGTTGTTCTTGAAATGGCCCCCTTCGCTACCCGGATCAGCGATCCGTGAAAATAACCCCCATCTATGAATTCCACCAACACCTCTTCCAATTTGGACACAGCGCTCACACCGCGTGTCCCCGCCCATCGCCTTTCTGTGGTGGTACCCATGTACAACGAAGTGGAATTGGCCCGCGACCTGATCGATGCGGTGCATGAAGCCTTGTCTGACTATCCCTGGCCATGGGAATTGGTGGTGGTGGACGATGGCAGCACCGATGGCACTTGGTTTCAACTCAGCCAGCGCGCCGCCGAGGTCGGCCCCCACATCCGTCCATTGCGTTTGCAACGAAATTTCAAGCAAACCGCGGCCATGCAAGCAGGCATTGATTGCGCGCGTGGCGACGTGATCGTCACCATGGACGGCGATTTGCAAAACGATCCGCGCGACATCCCTGCGCTGGTGGCGCATTTGCTCACCCAAGACAAAGACATCGTGGCCGGCTGGCGGCAAAACCGCCAAGACGGTTTTTGGCTGCGCAAAGTACCCTCCAAAATCGCCAATGCCTTGATCCGCAAAGTCAGCGGCCTGAACTTTCACGACCTGGGTTGCAGTCTGAAAGCCTTTCGCGCGCCTGTGCTGCGCAAGATTCGCCTGTATGGCGAGATGCACCGTTTCATCCCCGCTTGGATGGCCACGGTCACTTCACCTTCACGCATGGCCGAAGTCCCTGTACGGCATCACCCGCGCTTGAAAGGCGAGTCCAAATACGGCATCAGCCGCACCCTGCGCGTCATCGTGGACCTGTTGTCCATGCACTATTTCCTGCGCTTTGGCACACGCCCAGGGCACTTCTTTGGCGGCATTGGTTTGGCCGTGCTGTCGGTGGGCATGTCGATCTTGGCTTACTTGGCAGTCTTGAAAATCATGGGCGAGTCGATTGGTACCCGGCCCTTGATGTTCGTCGGCTTCTTTTGTGTGCTGGGCGGTTTGCAATTCCTCACCACCGGTGTGTTGGCCGAATTGCTGATGCGCACTTATTACGAAGGCGGCAAAGCACAGGCTTATCAACTGGTTGATGCACCCACGCCCCAAGCCCACGAAGGATGGCATGGCGGCCACTGACCGATCCCTCACGGGTGTGCTGACACCCGCCGCTTGGGCTTTTTTACTGCTGCTGTTTCCTGGACTCTGGTTGTTGCGCATGGCCTGTGCGGTGTGGAGTGGGTCGAGCTTGTTTGTCGACGAAGCCCAGTACTGGGACTGGAGCCGCGATTTGGCTTGGGGCTATTTCTCCAAACCGCCGGTGTTGCCGGTCCTGATCAAAGTGTCGTCTGCTGTGGGTGGCGATGGTGCTGCAGGCGTTCGTTGGTTGGTGCAAGCCCTGTGGGGGCTGATTCCTTTGATGCTGTGGCGATTGGGCTGGGAAATGCAGCGCGACACCTCATCACCTTTGAACAACCCGCATGCAGTGGGCGTGTGGGCCGCGGCTTTGGCCACGGCCACGTTGGTGTTTGGCGTGCTGGGCCAGGTGGCCACCACCGATGGTCCCTTGCTGTTTTGCTGGGTGTTGCACATGTGGCTGTTGTGGCGTGCCCTGCAACGACCTGCTTCAATGACCCGATGGAGGTGGGTTGGGCTGGCGCTGGCGCTGGGTGTTTTGTCCAAATACACGATGGCGGCGAGCCTGGCCACCTGGCTGATTTTGTGGCTGCGCCAGCCGCAGTGGTTGGTGTTGCGTGGCATGTTGATGGCAGGTTTGTTGGCCGTTGTTTGTTGGTTGCCGCATTTGGCCTGGAACCATGCACACGACTGGCCCACCTTGAAACACACGGCCGATTTGTTGGCTGGTGCTGCGAGCAGTGACGAATCCAAACTGGTCTTGTGGGCGCAGCGCGCACTGGAATATGTCGCAGGTCAATGGCTGATTGCAGGTCCTGTTGTCTTGTTCATGGCTTGGCGCGGCTACAAACAACGCGTTAACCAAGCTGCTTGGGCCTGGCATTTCAGCTGGCCACTGTGGTTGGTCGGTGCATGGCAAGCTTTGCAAGGCAATGCCCAAGTGAATTGGCCAGCCCCAGCCCTCATGGGGGCTTGCGTGGTGCTGGCCTGGTGGCTGGCGTCTCTCCCCATCCCATGGTCATGGCGTGGCCCGGCCTTGGTGGTCATCAGCAGCAGTGTGTTGAGCGCGGTCATTTCTTTGGGTGGCGATTGGCGCGAACGTTTGGGTCTGGCGCCGCAAGCCGAACCCTGGGCCCTTTGGGCCCGCGCCCAAGGTTGGGACGAGTCCTTTGTGGCGCTTCAACCCTTGGTTGCGTCACATGCAGACGCCACCTTGGTGGCACTGGACCGTACCGTCATCGTTCATGCGACTTATGCCTGGCGCGCCCAAGGCTGGCGGCCCCAAAGCTGGCAGCGCACGCCACACCCGGACCACCACTACGACCTGACGCACCGCTTCACGCCAAACGCTTCACACACGAAAGTGCTGCTGGTGTTGCAAGGCCCTTTGCCTGGTTTTGTGGGTGCGCACTTTGGCAAAACCACGGAGTTGCACGCCATGAAAGGCGTTGGCAAAGACCTGCACCTGTGGTTGTTGGAGCAACCCCTGCCATGAAAGCTCGTCACCGGGAACAAACTGTGGGTTTGCTGGGTTTGGGCCTGACGGTCTTGGTTTTTTTGCTGTGGCCTCAGTTGGATGTTTGGACCAGCAGCTGGTTTTTTGACCCCGCATTGCGACGCTTCAACCCCACGCACTGGCCTTGGGTGCTGGCCATACACGAAGGTTTTCCAGTGGTGGCGCAGGCCCTTTTTGTGTTGAGCTTCATTGCTTGGACTTGGTCTTGGAGACATCCCGAACAAGTCAGCCGGGCATGGCGCAGGCGCTGCGCAGCCTGGATGCTGTTGGTGATTGTCGGCATTGGCTTGGTGGTGGATTGGGCTTTCAAGGACAACGTTGGTCGGCCGCGGCCTGAGCAAATTGAGGCATTTGCGGGTGACTTGCCCTTTGTACCTGTGCTGCAAACCAGCAACCACTGCGATCTGAATTGTTCTTTTGTCAGCGGTCATGCGGCTGGTGCCTTCAGCCTCATGGCTTGGGGGCTGTGGGCACCTTGGCACCGACGCAAGCGGTGGATGGTCTTTGGGGTTGGTTTGGGACTCGCCATCGGACTGATGCGCATCGCCCAAGGCGGGCATTTTTTGAGTGATGTGTTGTTTGCTGGCTGGACCATCTGGTTGATCATGCAAGCCATCCGCTTGGCTTGGCTGCGCCAACGATGTCTGAATCTGAAAAAAACTGCTTCTGCGGGCATGCGCTAAAGTCCAGCATCTTTTGATCTTGACGACAAGTACAACATGGAACTCCTGACCGATCCCTCAATGTGGGTGGCCTTGGCCACCCTCACCGTTTTAGAGTTGGTGCTGGGCATTGACAACATCATCTTCATTTCCATCTTGGTCAGCAAGTTGCCCAAGGCCCAGCAAGAAATGGCACGTCGCATTGGTTTGTTCATGGCCATGTTCATGCGCATTGGTTTGCTGATGCTGCTCTCGGTCATCATCGGTTTGGTCGAACCGCTTGTCACCGTCATGGATCAGTCATTTTCTGGTCGCGACTTGATTTTGTTGGCAGGTGGTTTGTTCCTGATTTGGAAAAGCACTGGTGAAATTCACCATTCTTTGGAAGGCAATGAAGCGCCAGCCGATGTCAAAGCCAAGGCCAATGTGATGGCCATCATTGTGCAAATCATGCTGATCGACCTGGTGTTTTCACTCGACTCGATCATCACGGCCGTTGGCATGGTGGATGATGTGCGCATCATGATCGCTGCGGTGGTCATTTCACTGGGATTGATGATGCTGTTTGCCAAAAGCATAGGCGAATTTGTCGATGCGCACCCGTCCATCAAGATGTTGGCGCTGAGCTTTTTGGTGGTGGTCGGCGTGGTGTTGGTGGCTGAAGGCTTTGGTCACCATGTCCCCAAGGGCTATATCTACTTCGGCATGGCTTTCGCCTTCAGCGTGGAAATGCTCAACATCCGCTTCCGCAAGAAACGGACGCAAGCGGTGCACCTGCGTCCGGCTCAGATGCCGGGTGAGGATGATTCATAAAGGCTGAACACCATAAGCTTTCATGGCTGAAGCCTTTTGAGTCATTTCAGACACTTCGTGGCCATAGAACTGGTAGCTTGGAGCCAACACTCGATCGACGGACACGACTTCCATGAGGATGATGCTTTCGATCACAAAGCGCCCGAAGGTCATTGCCTCTAGCGGCTTCGCAAGTTCTAGATAGTCGGGGTCAGAATGTCTGACATTTCGCGCACGCCCTTTGAGCTTGAAGCCTTTTTGGATAAAGACGTCTACAAAGCAAAGACAGACCTGGGCATTCACCTCGATATTGCGAACACTGCCTGGCGAAGCAATGTTGGCAATCAAGATCTGAGCGTCACTCCAAATCGTGAAAATTTCTTTGGGGGACACATTTGGCACCCCCTCTTCATCACAAGTTGCCAATCAGCACAAGACACTGCGTTTGGCACATTCGACGATATCTTTGGTGAGCATGAGGACTCCACGACAGCTATTTCAATACAAGTATTTTGTAACCAAAATTTAACCATTTATATGCAGTTTTGAAGAAGATGAATAGCTTGCTCAACCAACCATCCTATTCACCTGGTGATATATTAAATGCCAGAGATCCGAATATTTGCCACCAAGACCTTCACAAAATGGCAACATAAATCAGGTCTGACAGACCAATCTTTGATCAATGCCGTCCAGGAAATGCGTTCTGGCATCGTCGATGCGCATCTTGCCAAAGGTCTTGTCAAAAAAAGAGTGGCCCATCCGGGACGAGGCAAAAGAAGCAGTTCGAGAACTTTGGTTGCAACCCGTTTTGAAGATCGTTGGTTTTTTATTTTTGGATTCATGAAAAACGAGAAATCAAACATCACAGCAGAAGAAATGCAATGGTTGAAAGACTTTTCCAAGCGGCTATTGAGTCTGAGTAATCACGAGTTGTCTATGGCCATGGAAGCAGGAGAATTGAATGAAATCAAACCCAAAAACGCCTAGTCGACTCATATTGGAAATGAAGGCCAGCATGACAGGTTTGGATGATGCACTGAAGGTGAATAAAAAAAACATGCACCAATTTCATGCGTTCAACGACTTGCTGATCACCGGAATGTCGCCTTTGCAAATCAAGCAACTGAGAGAGAAATCCTGTATCAGCCAAGCTGTATTGGCTGCCGTTCTCAACACCAGTTTGTCGACTGTTCAAAAATGGGAGATTGGCGATAAAAAACCGAGTGGGCCTAGCTTGAAATTATTGTCATTGATCGATCGCAAAGGTTTGCAAGCCGTCATCTGAATCTCGTTCAACACCCCGAATCGTTCACTGCCCCATCGGGCATGACGGTGTTGCAAAACACCGCCCCTTCGGTTTGAGCGCCCTTGAGGTTGGCACCAGTCAACACGGCTCCCTTGAGATTGGCTTTGGTCAAGACTGACTCACTGAGATCAGCGCCAGACAAATTGGCTTCCCGCAAATAAGCATTGCTGAAATTGGCCAGGTGCAAATTGGCCCCGGTGAAGTCGGCGCGGCGCAAATTGGCATCTTCGAAATTGGTCACCAGGGTGCGCTTTTCCATGGGGCGTTCGCCCAGATTGGCTTTGCTCAATTTCGCACCCGACAGGTTGGCGTTTTGAAAATCTGCCCCGCGCATGTCCAGCCCGGACATGGGTGCATCGGTCAGGTCACAGTATTTGCAGACGTTGGTGGTTTTGAAGTCTTCGAATTTGTTGGCGTCAAAAGCACCTGCAGACCAGGGCCAGACAGCCAGCAACAATGAGGCGGCAGACATCAGCAAAGGGGTGTTTGGCGAAAACGTTGCCATGTGAATTCCTTGAAATGGAAGATTGAATTTTTTTGATAATACCCAAGTCCCCACCTGTGGGTTTGTCCCAGGAGACAGACTGCCCTCACCTGAGCATGAGAAGATGTGCATATTCAAAAAAAAACGACGCATGTTGTACAAGCTCGAATTCCCGTTCCTTTTGCTGGGTGCTTTGCGCACCGGCCTGTTCACTTTGTTGTTGGGTGGCGGTTCTGTGGCTTGGAGCTACACCCTGACCTGCGAAGTGCAAGGCAGTTTTCCCGAGCTTGAAAAAATGATTGTCCAACCCGCCACTGTCACGATTGATATTTCCTCCATCGGCAACCATCTTTACATCAAGATGGATGGCCCCAAGCTCTACAACATGTTTGTCAACACATTGATCAGTCCCGAATTTGAAGGCACCGACCTCACCTCCGACACCAGCATCTGGGTGAAGCGGCGCAATGTTCAAACCAAAGAAGAAGCAGAAATCAAAATTCGCCGTCAACCTGTGTTTGTGCAAGCCCTCAAAGACGTGAAACGCTATGGCAAAGACATGAAGTTCATGGTCTCTGGTCCTTGCAAACTGCCCTTGAATTGATAAACCATGAGCCAACTCGTTGTCCGCAAACTGCTGATCGATCTTGAAGCCCCGTTCCCTTTGCGCTGGAATGGCGGCGATGCGTTCACATCCGCTTGGATGAACGCTTTGTCCATGAGTTTTCCAGTGGGCGAGCAGTTCTTCATCGACAGTTTGCGACGTGCTCAAAAAGAACTCTCGCCCGAATTGAAAACCCGATTTGCCTCCGAGTTGCAAGGCTTCATTGGTCAAGAAGCCACCCACCGCCGTTTGCACAGTTTGTTCAATCAACACTTGCAAGCCCAAGGCTTGGTCAATCATTGGGCGGATCGGGCTCAACAACGGGTGGCTCACATTGAAAAGCTGAATGTGCGGCATGGCGTGGCGGCGACTGCAGCCACGGAGCATTTCACCGCCGTCTTGGCCCATTGGTTGCTGTCCAACCCCGATTTCATGGCGAAAGCCGAACCCCGTTTGCAAACCCTGTGGCAATGGCATGCCAGCGAAGAGAGCGAACACCGCTCTACCGCTTTTGACATGTACAAAGCCCTGAACGGCAATGAGGAATGGCGTTTGCGCTGGATGCGATTGATGACCTTTTTCTTGTTGACCGATTTGATACGCCAAACCGTGAACAACCTCTGGCGTGACGGCAGCTTGTTCCAATTCGGTACTTGGCGCAGTGCTTGGGTGTTTTTGTTCTCCAAGCAAGGGCTGCTGCGGTCTTCCTACCCCATGTGGCGACGTTATTTCCAGCCCGATTTTCACCCCGCGCAAGACGACGACAGCTTGTCTCGCCAATGGCTGCAAACCCACGAAAACGACTACAGTCCAGTGGGTTCACCCACCTGAGGTTTCCACATGCTCGACCCCCAAGCGAAAGCCCTGTTGCAACTCATGAAAGACCGTGGTGTGCCGGCGGTCAACACCCAGCCCCACCAAGAGGCGCGCGAATTTTATTTGGTTCGCAAAGCCCTGACCCAGCCCGAGCCGCTGCCCACCTCGCTTTGCCACGATCACGCCTTGTCTTTTGGCACGGTCCGCGAATACCGACCCATGGGTGCTTCCGCCAAACAAGTGTTGCCTGCACTGGTCTACTACCACGGCGGCGGATGGGTGATTGGCAACATCGAAACCCACGATGTGCTGTGTCGCCAGTTGTGTGATGCCAGTGGCTGTGCCGTGTTCTCGGTGGACTACCGACTCGCCCCAGAGCATCCCTTCCCTGCCGCTTACAACGTCGCGCTGGAAGGGTTTCATTGGGT